>Ga0208643_1000005_pt1 | contig 164845 bp, 154 predicted proteins | sample VirMetDEL_Nov_12_FD_184516 | JGI IMG/M metagenome (GOLD analysis project Ga0208643, IMG submission 184516) | Aqueous microbial communities from the Delaware River and Bay under freshwater to marine salinity gradient to study organic matter... | ecosystem: Environmental > Aquatic > Marine >...
TAGTAGAGCTAACTAAATCTGTTAGTGAGATAAAATCTATACTAACAGTAACGGAACCATTACACCAAATGGAACATATGTATCCTTGGCATAGTACGAATACAAGCTTAGACGAGGAGATGTAGATATGGCTAAAATGATATTTGGTGGTGGTAAAGAAACTAAGTCTCGTAAAAAAACAAGGCAAGGTCAAGGTCGTGGAACTAAACATAGTACTAGAGTTGGTTCTAAACGTTTTAAGAAAAAGTATAGAGGACAAGGTAAATAGTTATGGCTAATCATGTAAGAAGTAGAGTTGAAGTAGAATCTCCGACTAAAGAGATTCATGAGTTCATGAGTAAATTTGATGATTCTTGTACAGGTTTATTTGAAACTGAGTCATGTGCTAATACTTGTAAAGTTGTGTTTGGTGATGACTGGAAATATAATATAGATGATATTGGTTCTAAATGGATATTTGCAGAAGAAGCAGCTTATTCAGATTTTGAAGAAGGTATTACAGATGAGTTAGTATTTACATCGGCTTGGTCTTTTCCTGAAGATTTCTTTCGTAACCTAACCAAAAAACTACAAGAGATAAGTGATGACTTTGAGTTAACAGTAACTTGTGATGAAGAAAGTGAAGACTTTGTTGGTGGTGGTGTAGGAAATAAAAATGGATTTGCTTATGTAGAAGATGATGAAATAGAACCATTAGATTACGATAATGATGATGATGAATATATTGATGAACATTGGGATCTGATTAGTGAAGAAAAATGGTCTTGTGTTGAAGCTGCTAGAAATGGACTTAAAAATGAAAAATAAAATGAAAGTTAAAAGTACTTTAACAACTATAGATGGAACTTTATATGAAGACGAAGTTGTTAGTGTAGAAGGAAAAGAAAAAAATGGAGACCTCAGAGTTAAAGATACTATGGGGCGAATTTGGTTTTTAAAAGAGGAGATGTTAAAATGAAAAACATGTTACAAGTTATGAATGAGTTTACAGAATTTATTCTTGGAAAAGAAGAAACAGAAAGTCTTGTAGATAAAAAGAAAAAAACTATGGGTTTTGTAGCTGAAGGAGTTAAACCTAAGCGCAAATACACTAGAAGGAAAAAGAAAAATGCCACAAAGAAATAAAAGTAAACGTACATATCGTAGACAAAATATAGTTGGAAACTTTAGAGGTTCTGAAGATGTCTTCATGACAAAAGTTCGTGATGGATTCATTAAATTTTTAGAATCACCATTCAAAGGATTTTTTTGATTTTTAATATTCTTTCTAATTCATTATATTTATTATTGAATAATGGAGAAAAAAATTGGACTCAAAAGATTTAGTAACTAAAGATGCTAGACAAAACCAAAAACATTTTATAAATGTAAAGTTAGTAGAACTAATAAATTATAGACAATCACGAAAGTGGTATGTTAGTATTGCTGTTGTAGGTATGTTTGCTGTAATACTAATGCTTATGATTTATTTTATGGGACAAGGAAAAGATGTTACTGATGGGTGGAAAGAAATCCTACTCTTAATGTTAGGTGGATTTGTTGGTTCATTTGCAAAGGTTATTGATTTTTGGTTTAACAATCAAGAGAATGATAACAAGCTCTTAGAACACGCAGACGACTAATGAAGAAAAAACATTTAGTATCTTTAGTAACAATAATCAAAGATAATTTATACGCATATAGAAAAGCAAATTGGGAAGACAAAGATGTTGTAGAAACAGTATCTGAAGTTATTACTAAAAGTTTTGCTAATTACATGAAAGACCAAGAAGGTTTAGAAAAGTTAGGTAAAACCGAAGAAGATTTTCTTGCTCCACCAAATGGACTAAATCAATGAACATCGCTACATTAGCTGGACATCTAGCATTCGGACTTATAGCTTTTTCTTTCTTAGTCAAAGATATATTTTGGTTAAGAATAGTTTCTATAGTAGCCAGTCTATTTTCAGTATTCTATAATTATGTTATACCATTGGAACCAATGTGGTTAGCTATTAATTGGAATTTTATTTTTATCGGAGTAAACTTGTTTCATATTGGTGTTATACTATATGAGAAACGAGCAGTTAAGATGGATGCTAAAAACGAAGAGTTGTATTCTACCTTATTTAAAGATATGACTCCTGTAGAATACTTAAAGATTAGTAGAGCTGCACAATGGGAAACGTTAAAACCAAATATGAGAGTTATAACTCAAGGTATGCCTGTTCCTGATTTGTATCTTATATACAATGGAACAGTAGATGTTATTGTTGATAATGAACACATAGCTGAATTAAGAGATGGTGAGTTTGTCGGTGAAATGTCTTTTCTTACAGAGAAGACGGCTACTGCTACTTGTAAGGTTAGACACGAGTCACAATGCTTAGTTTGGAAGCAAAGAGAATTTAAAGAGTTACTAAAGCGTAACCCATCACTATACTTTACTATACAATCTGTACTATCAGCGCAAGTATCAGATAAGTTAGTAAGTAGTACAAAGAAATAGGAGATAATAATGTTAACTAAATTTGACGATATAATAGAAGTAGTATTACACCACGAAGGTGGATATGTAAACGATCCTAAAGATCCTGGCGGTGAGACTAATTTTGGTATAGCTAAAAGAAGTCATCCCGATGTGGATATAAAGAACTTAACTAAAGAAGGTGCTAAAGAAATTTATTACGAAAATTATTGGTGTGATAATAAAGTGCCTGATATGCCAGATGATTTAAAACACATATACTTTGATATGTGCGTAAACCAAGGTAGAGGTAGAGCAGTCAAAATTTTACAAAGAGCTGCTAATGCCAAGGGAGCAGAACTTAAAGTAGATGGTGGTATGGGTCCTAAGACTTTAGCTGCTATGAAAGGTGTGGAGTTAGATAGAGTTAGAGCATACAGAATAAAATACTACGCTGACTTAGTTACCCGTAAACCCGACTTAGAAAAGTTTTACTTTGGTTGGTTTCGTAGAGGATTAGAAGTATAAAATAATTGTAAAAAAAATACATTTTTATTAATTTTCTTTATATATATTATAGAAGTTACTAATGTCGCTCAAAAGAGGATATTAGTGTTTGACTAAATAGTAAACAAAATAGGAGAAATACAATGACTAGATTAATAGTTAATCCACAGCATCTCAACAGAGATGAATTTTTAACCCCATTCGATAAAATATTTGACCAAATGATGAGTAAGCAGTTTCCTGCTTTTCAAGAAGAGGTTGGTGTATCTTTCAACAAAGGAGCTTATCCTAAAGTGAATATCTATGAGTATGATGACAATATTGGTATCATAGCTGAGATTCCAGGATTGGATAAGAAGAATGTTTCGGTAGAAGTTGAAGACAACGTACTAACAGTTTCAGGTGACAAACATGGATTCGAAGATGATGGTGGTAAATGTATAACAAGAGAATTAAAACATTCTTCATTCAAAAGGTCTTTTAACTTAGGTGACCATTTAGATGGAGATGATGTTAGCGCTACATTTAAAGATGGAATGTTATCAATAACAATTCCAAAAATAGAGCCAGAACTCCCTAAAAAGAAGATGGTAAAAATATCATAAAAAAACTTATCACAGTTAATGATATTATGTATATTGTTCGTGGAACGGTATTGGCTCAGGTTGCAGAAGCTTCTGGTGGTACAGAAGAATTAAAAAAAAGATACAATAATGTCGATACCGTTCTTCGGAACGGCGATACATACTATATGTGTGATACTATTCAGATTGCAGAATTTACAGACATAAATTAGGTTTTTAATATTTATTATAGATAAATAGGAGAACATCGTGTTTGAACAAAGTAAAAACTTTTCTAATCTAGTAGGACTTTCAGCTCTACTGATTGCATTTAGTGCAGCTTTCTTTTCAGTATTTGGATTATCAAAACTATTCGCTGGAGCAGAACTCTCAGTAATTATTATGGCTAGTTCATTAGAATTTGGTAAATTAGTAGCTGCTTCGTTCTTATATCGATATTGGGATAGGATTAATCTATTACAAAAATTTTATATGACATTCGCTACAGTAATTCTTATCATCATAACATCCGCTGGTATATTTGGGTTCCTATCCAATGCTTATCAAGGTGCTACAGTAGAATTTGAAAAAGAATCTACTAATCTAATATTCAAAGAAGATAGACTAAAACAACTACAAGAAGATAAAGTATATCTTAAAGAGGAATTGGAACAAGCTATAGCAGAATTACCAGATAACTATAGAACCGCTCGTAGAAAACTCAGAGAAGATTACCAACCACAGATATCGGCAATCAACAAACAGATGATTGATTTGAAAGGTGAGATAGGTGAACTAAAAACTGCGTTGGTAGAAACAGGCGTGGATGTAGGACCTGTGATTTATTTAGCTAGAACTTTTCAGACAGACATAGATACTGTAGTTAAGTTTTTTATCTTTGTTCTTATCTTTGTGTTTGACCCGATGGCAGTCATGTTTGTTATAAGTTATAATGTGGCGCTAGAGTATAGAGATGAAGAAGATGAAACCCAAGCTGTGGTAAAGAAAAAGAAAAAGAAATGGCCTGTTTATGGTGAAAAGAAAAAAGAAGTAGAAAATGAAAATGAAGTTTCTGTTAGCAAGAGTTTGTTAAAAAAAATTATAAATCAAGCTAAAAGTAAAGTAACACTTGGTGGTAGAGACGAAACTGATATGAATAATTTAGAAAAAAAAATATAAATAAAGCTTGACTTATACTGGTTTTCTTTCGTAGCTTTAGGAGTAAAAGAAAGGAAATAATTAATGAATAATGAAAATAAACAAAAATATAATTCTTCAGTAAATAAACTACTAGAGAATATCAAAGTAAACTACGCCGGCTGGGGTAGTAATCCTAATGATTTGGAAGATTCACAAAAGAAGAGAAGACTTCAAATGATTGACGAGTTCAACAATGGACTTCGTGTTAAGTCTGGTAGAAAATTTGATAAGGTTATCCAAGGTTCTTCAGTATGGGGATTTATCGCTAAAACAGATGGAGTGTTAAAAGGTATTCCTTACTTTGTTGGTGATGTATTCAAAGCTGCTGGTTGGAGAGCTCCAGCAAAGCATGTGAGGGGTACTATCTTCTCTTCAGAAACTAATTGGTTTAGTTGGACAGGTCCGAGGTATTTATAATGAGTCAAGATTGGATAGAAAGAAATAAAGAACAGTTTGGTGTTCAGATAATCGAACTCAAAAAGATTATCGAAAATCAAGTTCTTGCTTCAGGCAAATCAGATGAGTTTACTTCCGATATGTATGTAGCTTTAATTAGTGGTAGGAAGATTACCGAAAAGATGGAAGCTGCTATAGATAAACTAATCAAATCTAATTCACCAGACGAACTATTAAAACGAGAAGAGTGGGTTGATAAGGTGGTTCCTAAACTACTGATGGTAGAAAGTCTGGTTGAAGAAACGGATTGGACAGATAGTTATAAAGCTAGTACTAAATATTTCTTAAAGAGTATTATAAAACAAGCCAAAACAAGAAAGACATTATCTAAGAAACAGATGGAATCTGTTAGTAGTGTATATGCTAGAATCAAAAAAAATCTTAAAAAAAGTGAAAATAAAGCTTGACTTTTAGCAAATTTATTCGTAGCTTTAGATATAATGAAAGGGAAAAATATGAAAGATTTGTTTTTAGACGGTTATTGGGTTAATAAAAAGAGTGGAACTATCCACTTCGTTTCGGAAAGTATAAATGAGTATACAGGTACTAAAACTTTATGGGCTCAAACTCAAAACCTTCCGTATGAAAGAGATTACTTTTTCAATGATAAGAATGGTGGTATTGATAGGTTCTTAAAAAACTATAAGTTTATTTGTGATGGTGCTGACACCCCACATGATTTCTATCATTATGTTTTACATAATGCGACTTTGAAAAATAGATTTAGTCGTGGTTTTATTTGTAAAGAAGAATTTTTTGCTAGAATTTTTAATTAATAAAAAGGAGAATAAATGACATACATTTATAAAACAATATGGAGTGGTTCAGAAATTATAGCTGAGTATTGCTACTCATCATTACACAACAAGATTAAGGTTGTGGAGTTAACAGTAGATGGTAAGTTCCATAGGACTAATTGGATGGGGCCTAATGGTAGGGATAAGTTAATGGGTGAGTTGATGAGTGATTATGATAAGATTATGTTTGCTCAACAAGATCCTGATTATGATTCGGAGATTGATTTAGATAGGGATGTTCCAATTTCTCAATTAGCTGGTGCATGGAGATAACTTATGGAGTATAAAGAAATACTACTCAAGTTAGAACTTATAGAGTGTGAGTTAGTAGACGCTTACAACACAGGCTACGACAACGAAATCAATAGTGATTCATTACACTATATTGATTGTGCAAAAGATGAGTTGTATAGTCTTAAATCTGAAATTGAAAAGGTTGTGTCAAATGACTAATCAACAGTTAATGGATACTATTATTAATAAGTTTGATGGTGAAATAGTCGTTCCTAATCAATGGCGGGTTGATGGTTCCAAAGGTAAACAGTACACTGTAAAGTGGGATAAGTACCATAGAAACTACAGTTGTAACTGCTTGGGTTATACTTATAGAAGAAGGTGTAAACATACTACACAAATAAGTGATTCTTTCAAACAACAATATGGAGTAAAATAATGATATCAACAGAAAAAGCAATAGCTGGTTTAATAGCGGTAACATTAGCAAATGGTTTTTTCTCAACCACAATGTTTACAGAATACAAAGAAATGTATTCAGATAAAATAGAAAGGTTGGAATCAGAAAATTCAGAATTAAGAGATGAACTATCTCACTATGATGAATACGGTATTCAAGTAGATGTAACAATGTATCAGCCAAATGAAATTCAATGTGATGATACACCAAACATAACTGCTGATGGAACTAAGATTCGTATCAGTAAAGCATCTAACTATAAGTTTGTTGCACTATCTCGTAACCTACTCAAACGATGGGGTGGGCCTTTTGACTATGGTGATTTCATATTACTAAAGGGAACAGACCACAAAGATGGTGTGTATCAGGTAAGAGATACTATGAATCCTAAATGGGTTAATGTAGTAGACATTTTAGAATCAGAACATGTACAACCATATAAGTTTACGGATGTACATATTTACAAATTAAATTGGTTAACAAAAGAAAAGGAAATAACAAATGGGTAAAAGTACATTTGAAAAAAATGGTGGTTACTTCATCGATGGAGTAGCATATATGGATTGTAAGGTAACAGGTGAACCTGTTGCTAATGTAAGTGAAGATTCGGTATCTGTAATAGGTAGTAGGGCTGTGATGGGTATGGTAGGAATGCCAGACGAACCTAAACAAAAAGTATCAACTGGCAGACCTGCTGGTTGGCATTTTATGAATGAGTTCGTAGATAAAGATGGTAATGTATTTCACAAGGGTAAAGAACAACCTAAGTTAAAAGGTACTTTACCACCTACGAAAGTTCAGCCTGTAAAGAGGAAGAAACGTAGAAGTAAAGAACAGATTCTTCTTGATAGACAAAAAGAGAAGAAAGCAGCTCTTAAAAAAGCAGTTCAGAAACAGAAGGATTTTATAAACCATAAATTTGGAGATTAGATGGCTAAGAAAAATCAACCGTTAGATAGAGAGTATTTCAAAAGAAGAGCTAATCCTACTATTAAAAAAGGCCCACAACTAACAAAATGTTGTGGTCAGGATAAAGATTACGATAGTCTAAATGTTAGAAATAGTGAAGATTGGAAACTGATTGAAAACTATATTGAAGAACATCTTAGGGAGTATACTAAACACATAAGTGTTACTCCTGTTTCTTGTGATAAGTGTGGTATTCTTTTAGAGTATTCTACTGATATTGATATAGATAAGACATTGGGTTACTATGAAAAAGCTGGCTAATGTTATCAAAAGAGTTTCTAACAGAACGAGGGTATTGTTGTGGACACGGTTGTTTGATGTGTCCATACGAACCTAAACACATAAAGGATAATACTATATTGAAAGTCATAAATTGTTTTAAAGAAGACAATCCATTAATTCAAAAAACTTTAAGGAGAGTAACAGTTGAAGAAGGAGAAACTATTGCAACAAAACTATTTCAGATACTTAACGAAAGAGGGGACGGTATTGGGTTGGCAGCTAATCAAGTGGGAATTGATGCGTCAGTTGCCGTGGTTAACGTTAAAGAGCCAATCATTCTTATCAATCCTAAAATCGTTAGGAGAGAAGAAGAAACAAGATACTACGAAGGTTGTTTAAGTTATCCGAAAAAAGGTTGTCATACTAAAAGATATAAGATTGTAGAAGTAGAAGTAGACAACTATGAGAGTAACCTAACCTTTGGCGCTGGTGATACTGAAGTAGATTTGTTAGAGTCTGTTTGTGCTCAACATGAGATTGACCATCTTAATGGTATGAGAATATTAGATAGGGTTGTGGATACAACTTACAGAGCTGAAATAAAGCCGGGTCGTAATGAACCTTGTCATTGTGGTAGTGGTAAAAAATTTAAAAAATGTTGTATTAATAAATAATAAATAGGAGTAATAATAATGTATAAAATAAATGATAAGGTTGAGTTCAAAGCTAACTCATTAGATATAGGTACAGTAGTAGGTTTGCCTGATGAGGATACTCACATGTATTCTATAGAAACAATATCTGGTAATATAATTAGATGTACAGAACACTACATAAAACCTAGTAAATAATGTTACATAAAAAAGTAAAAAGTCTCAAAGATTTTTTAGAACTACTAATTTTTCTTTTAATTTCACCTATCATTGGGATACTTATGTTAGTAGGAATGATAGCTACTTCTATAGCTATGATTTGTATATACATTAAAGATTTTATTATGGGAAAGTTTTATGAATAAGATTAGATTATATTGGGATATAATATCTCCTACATTAGGAATAGTATTTATATCTGCAATTATGTTTTTTGTAGTTGGTATGGTATTAAGTATTCCTCTATGTTTGTTATGGAATTGGTTAATGCCATTCATATTTGGTTTACCAAAGTTAAGTCTATTACAGACATTTGGATTATCGATATTGATATCTTTACTCGCTCCAAGAAAAATTGACTTGGGTAAGAAAGAAAAACCAACTAAAATTGACGAAGATTTAAATAAGAATTTAGAAGATTTACTACAGGATTTATCATCACAATTTAACGCTTAGACTATTTATATCCGTAACTATAGGAGATATGAATGTTAGATTTTGAATGGATGACAAATACTTTAAAAGAAGCTATTGAAAATGATGACTGGGAATTGGTTAGAGAAGTTATAGCTTACTTAAAGGCGGATGATGTCTTTGAAGATTACAGACAAGAAGAAGACTGGTTTAGAGGCGCAGAAGATAATTAAGATATGGGGCTGTATTGGAAATCGACAGGTGTTATTTGACAATTGAGTGCAGCAGAGATTGAGTATGTCTCGTAAAAAAAGACTCACAAACCTAATTGACGAATCTAATTCGTTAGACGGGTTGGTCATTGATTGGCACCTAGCTGAGTATGATTACTCACCTATGGTTCCAGTCGTTAATGACGAACCAACTTACGCATACGCTGCTTAAGTTACTGAGTTGTCTAACACTCGGTCATAAAATAAGTTAGACGAACTCTCTTTAGTTAGGATAGAAGTTAGAGATTAAAGAAACTACCAGTTGGTAACTCTGAGTAAAGTTATAAAGTAGTTTGTCAGTTACTTCTTATTGAAACTGAACTAAGCTGTAAATGACTCATTGAAAAAAACATACTGGACAGGAGTTCGAATCTCCTCAGCTCCACAAAATATAAGGAAACTAATGTCAAGTATATTACTATCACCAGCAATAGCAGCTAAAGGTTTTGTTGATTCAGCAGTAACAATAAATGGTACTGCTACATCAGCCGGTTCAGGTTATGGTGGCGCTATAACATCAGCAGTAGCTAATTTGGTATCAGCTTCGACATCGATTACTGTTATACAAACTGCTCTAATTCCTATTGGAGCAACAACGCCACCAGCTAAAATAGGAGTAAATATAACTGGTGCTATATTAGCTCAGATAGTTACTGTAAACGCTACGATAGTAGCTACTACTGCACAATCAATTGCAAGTTTGGGATTACCATCACCAACATTTCCAACATCAGCCGCTTTGGTAAATACACAACTAAAAGCTATATCAGACTCTATACAAAAAGGATTAATACAACCACAACAATAAAAAAAATAAAAAAAAGCTTGACTTTTAGCAAAATTATTCGTAGCTTTAGGTATAACAAAAAAGGAAATAAACAATGAATATAAAACTAGAAATCAGTAAACTAAAAAGTCTTTCGGAATTGAATGAGTTATCATCATTCGTTAATGAATGTAAAACTCTGTTAGGTAAAGCAGCTCTGTCTGTTGGAGCTAATGTCTTCGTAGTTCAGAAAACTAAAAAGACTCCTGGTGTAATCACTAAGATGAATGTTAAGAAAGCTATTGTGGAGATGAGTGGTATGAAATACAGCGTTCCATTTTCAATGTTGGAACTAAGGTATAGTTAAAATAGTTTAAAATAAAGCTTGACTTTTAGCAAAATTATTCGTAGCTTTAGGTATAAATTAAAGGAAATAAATAATGAATATAGATGAATATAAAATAAGTAATGAAGAGTTTGAAGACATGGGATTCAAAGATATAAAGGTTCCAGACCCAAAAGACTTTGGTCTTAAAGAGGATTTGAAGGAGTTAGAAGGTGTTTCTAACTTTGAAGGATATCCTTTTTTCGCTATGGATATTGAGTCAGATGGTACACCAGGTTTCTTCGATAGTAGTTCGTATGATGTCGAAGATTATGATGGTGACATATTAGACTAAAATAATTGAAAATATATTTGTATTTGAGTATATACTTATATAATTATTATTGCGGAGGAAGTGTTATAGGAAACACACTTCTTTTCCAAAGAAGAGATATTGGTTCGACTCCAATCCTCCGCTCAAAATTTTGGCCAGCTAGGCTATTTACTAATTGAATATTAAATAAAGAGAGTACCATATGAGTTTTAATGATTTCTTCGATGAAGAAAAATTTGACTTCGAAGCTGAACGCAAGAAGTTTATCGATAACTTAGACTTTCTCAAGTCTATGTCTGTACAAGAACAAACATTATATAAGAAGTGGATGGAGTTTAATGCTGATGTCTATTCTATGACACAGAAAGCTACACACTTTTCTAAGATAGAGAAATCTATTTGGACACCAAAAGATATTAATAATAAAGAACAAACTATCAAAGAGATAGAAGCCTTAGAACCTTACGTTGAAGCAACCGAACAAGGTAACACCAAGCATAATGAAGAGTGGACATTGGTTCGTAGGTTGATTCATACTATGGAGTTTACTGCTAATCCTGGCAGAAACCTAAAGTTCTATGTCAAAGATAAAGTATCAGGTAAAATATTAGGTATTATTTGTTTGGGCTCTGATGTAACTTCATTGGGTGCTAGAGATAACTTTATCGGTTGGACTAAAGACAATAAATTTAAAGATGGTAAACTTAAATATACCTCTATCGGTACAACTATATGTTGTGCTCAACCATTAGGATTCAACTTCTTGGGTGGTAAGTTAGTAGCAGCTATGGTTACATCATCGGTAGTTAGGGATGCTTGGAAGAAGTTATATGGACAAACATTAGTTGGTTTATCTACTACCTCTTTGTATGGTATTCACTCTATGTATAACTCTATACCACTTTGGAAAACATTAGGTTCATCATCAGGTAAGATAGCTCTTAAACCAGATGACTCTACATATGATGTCTGGCATCAATGGTTGAAAGAAAACCAATCAGAAGAGTATCTGAAACAGACTACACAAAAAGAAGGTGTAGCAGGTCCTCCAACAGGTGTAAAACAAAAGGTTATCAATATGATATTCAGAGCCGTTGGAGTTAAAGCATCAACCTATATGCATGGATTTAAGAGAGGTATCTTCTACGCTGATATGTATGAGAATGGTAAGGAGTTCCTAAGAGGAGAAATAGAAGAAAAAGATTTGAAGATGAAACAGAAGTATGTTGATGATAGTGATTACATTATGAATTGGTGGAAACCAAAGGCTATCAAAAGATATATTAAGTTATTTGATGAAGGTAAACTTAAACCAGAGAAGTTATTCTACGGCGACATCGTAGGAAAGACTTGGGAAGAAACAAAAGAACAATATTTAGGAGAAGTAGGAAGATAAATGGGCGCTTTTTACTTTTTCTGGATACTTATATGTACACAAACTTTAAACCATACATTTTGTATGGAAAAAACCGAATACTTAGGTATTCACTAATAAGGAGACGCTTATGTGCACACTTAAATTGGGTAAACACCCTACAGTAAAACTTATAAATGTAAATGGTCAAAGGCAAATAGATACTAATTATATCGAAGAAACACTAAAACTTAGAAACTATTTGATAAGTAAAAATTTTCTTTCGAAAGTTGTTTTCTATCAGTTTGACAAAGAAGTAATTTATAAATTAATCCAAAATTATCATCAGCCCGTAGAAGGTTACGTTGATGAATGTGGAATATTTCAACCATTGTCGCAAAGAGTTATCGGAGGACACTCTAGTGATTACGATTACAATTTCTTTATTTGTAGATTATATGGCTTTTCAGAAGTAAATCTAAGATTAGCTCATGCTTTGGATAAGAATCCAAAAATGATTTGGTACAATATTGACCAACAACACGCGTTATTTTTTGAATACCTATACACAGTACGTAATGAAAGTTTTGATATAGAGTTGTTTAAAAAAGCTCATGAGTTAGTTGTTACTGAAAATGGTGTTGATAAAAACAATGTGGTTTACAAAGAGATACAAAGGTGGATTAGAAAAGCTAAAAAACAAAATGTTATGAATTGGCAACAAATCTCTAATAATCAAACAGGAGAATTTGAGTTTATAAAAGGTAGTGTAAATAAACCATTTATGGTAGAGTGTACTTTTGGAACACAAAAAGTAATAACAAACAAAACTCAAAAAATAAATGATAATCCTTTTGGTTGGGGTGATTGGCAGAAAGTAAGAAATCAGTTAACAAATAATGATGAATTGTATCAAACAGTATTTACAGAAGATGGTAACTTAAATTACTTTTTGGGTAAAGTAAAAGATAATAGTTTTTGGTACAAACTTGATGCTTTTATCAAAAGACAATATTTTGCTACAAACGCTCAACCATCAGATAAAAAAATCTATAGTGGTGAAGTAGAATGTGCTTACTTTAAGTTTCTACTTACTTTTTTAGATAATGATGGTAAAATTGATATGAAAACATATGGTCTCACAAAATTGCAATCCGATTTAACTAAAGATGGTATACTATATCCAAGTTTAGATACTGTAATTACTATATGGGATAAGCTTAACAAATACTATCAGAGTGATAAAGAAGTTGTAAAAGATGAATTGGATACTTTAAGAAATTACTTCTTAGACTACTTTGATAGTATGACAAACATAGCTTCTAAACCAAAAGGTTTGTGTGCTAAAATTAATAGAAGTCTAGCAGAGAAAGCAAAACATTATGCTGAAACTATTTCAAATGATGGTAAACAACCTCTGAATGTTAAAGACCAAAGAATAACTAAGTATGAAAACTCAATTTGGTTTATTAAAAACTCTATTATATTATATCATAAGTTTCATGAGAAGTGTTCTTTTTCACTATATGGAATGACAGAAGCTTATTTAAAGTTCTATCTAAATCATTTTAGTAATGGGTGGTTTAATGATAGCGCTATGAAATTAATGGTTCAGGGTATTTCTACTGGAACTGCCGGTAGGTATTCTACTATAAGTAGCCATCATACTAAATTAGTAAATGAAACCGAAAAGTTGTTAAAGGAGAAAAAGACAACTACTGATCCAGGTTTAAGAAGGCAACATAATGAATTATGGGAGTCTGCTAAAGATGAGGTTCTTACTGATGTTGAATACAATGGTTACTACTTTTGCCCAAAAGAAGGCAAAATGCTTGATGAAACAAATACTGATTTAGGTCATGATTTATTAAAAAAATGGGGTAGAGAAGCTAAATTAGAAACTACATTTATACAAGGAAGAAAAGAGAATAGGAAATGGAATAAAGGTAACTTTCCAAAACCTGCTGATTATTTAGATGGTGTGTTAAAAACATACAATCATATGATGAGTAATCAACAAAATGTTGAACAAGAAGTTTTGATGAAGATTTTACCTTGTATACCAGTAATTAAAAAGGTTATAGAAAAATACAAAGAATTATAAACTAAAAAACGTATGAACGAATAGATATCTGAGGATATCGATGAAGAGCACTTTGGTGTTCGATTATTTCGACATAATAAATTTATGGAGAAATATATTGAATATTTACGATTTTTCGAATGAAAAAGATAATGAAAAAAGATATAATTACAAAATACTCGTATACCCAAACATCACCTATATGCGTGATTTGGAGAAGGATTCTTATGTCGTAGTTCTGCGAAATGTAATCAAAGAGCTTAACAAAGTTCGTGATGATGTTCATTGGACAATAATGTCACCTGGTGATATTAAAAGCCTGACATTTGAAAATACAACGCAGATACCAATTAATTTACCATCTTATCCAAATGCGATGAGATGTCATTTTAATTACAATGAAATAAAAAGTAATCTAAGATGGAAGCATACAGATTACGATGTAGTGTATTCTCATTTACCCGAACATACACTACAACTTAAAAATCTATTAGTCAATGATACTAATATAGACCCAAAGGTTGTAGGATATTGTCATTGGTATGAGGTAGATGAAAATACAAACTACAGCGAAAGGATGCTTTTACATAATTACAATGGAATGTTAAGAATGGAAGAGTGTGGTGTAAATAGTATATGGTTGAAGGAATTGGTTTTGGAGAAGGCTAGAGATATATTTTCTAAACAAATAATATCTAAGTTAGATAAAATCATTCAACCTCATTATCTTGGTATAGACAAAATAAATAATATGGAAGTTCAAACAAAAAAGAAAACAATTATCTTTAATCATAGAGATAACTACTATACAGGTTGGACATGGTTCATAGATAGTATGGATGAATTATATAAACAACGCCAAGACTTTACAGTCTACACCACACTCGCAGATTTAGATAGGCCTTATGCTAAAAGAGTAAGGATAAGTGACAGAGATGAATACTTAGATTTTATTCGTTCAATGCATGTTGGTGTTGGAACATTTCAAAAATACTCTGCTTGGTCAATATCAACAACTGATTCACTTAGTATGGGTGTTCCTTATATTCTACCAAACAAACTATGTTATCCAGAAATGGTTGGTAAAGATTATCCTTTACTATATGAGGGTAGAGATGGGTTCTTACAGAAACTAAATGGAGCGCTTGACGATGATGGTAGTGTAGATAAAGCTAAGACTTATCTTAAAACAAAGATACAAGAGTTTCCTTGGGCTAACAGAGTTCCACAATGGTTTGGTGGTTGGAACTTTCTTACTCCTAATTCATTTGATATGATTGGTGAGAAGAGTGAATCTTATCCTAAGATAGTAGACTTTATTCACAAAAAGAAATCGGTTACTAAAAAAGAAATCTTAGATTATTTAGGTTGGGGTGTGAGAATATCATTTAGCCCTTATCGTAATAGATTGAGAACGGAACCAACAATTAAATTTACAAAAAATAGATATGAGGTTAGATAATGTTAATAACAATTGTATATAGTGAACAATTTACAGATAATGCAAAATCACTTAGTGGTGCTGTAAAGAACAAATGGTCAGATGCTAGTGTAAATCTTATGGGTACATTTGGCAAAACAGATAGCTTTAGTAGGTATCAGGTACAGATTGGTAGAGATATAATATATCATAGCGATTCTGTCACAGATAATAATTCAATAATAGACTTAATAGAGGAGAGGTTATAATGAAAAATCAAAACAACGACCCAATAGCTTGGGGAACAAGAATCGAAGGTAGACAATTAGTAGTGGAGTGTCCGTTTGGAAACCATGAACATTTACATGGGGTTTCAGAAGGTGGAAGAGTACCACATTGTGATGGTGGAAACTTTTATGTCGTAAAACATAAACCAGGATTAGAAATATGAAACAACTTACAGAGAAACAAATATTAGATAATTGGAATAAGTTAATGAAACTTATTGAAGATACATTTGATGGAGAACGTAAAGAGAAACTCTTAGAGATGTATAAGTACTTTGAGAATAGAATGGTAACAGCGCCAGCTAGTGGTAAAGCAGCTTATCATAATGCTATGGTGGGTGGTTATGTAGAACATGTATTACATGTAACTGATTGTGCTCTTAAAATCAAAAACCTTTGGGAATCTGAAAGGGCTATGATTAACTTTACGGATGAGGAACTTATCTTTGCCGCTATGCATCATGACTTAGGTAAGGTTGGTGACTTAGAACAGGACTACTATATCCCACAGGACTCTGAATGGCATCGTAAGAACAGAGGTGAGATATTTAAGCACAATCCAGCTCTTCAGTATATGACTGTAACAGATAGAGCTATCTTTATCCTTAACCACTTTGGTATTAAGATGTCACAATGGGAATACATCGGATTAAGACTTACGGATGGTATGTATGAGGAAGCTAACAAGTCTTATTATATGTCCTACAATCCTGATTGGTCATTGAAGTCTAATATAGCTTACATCTTACATCAGGCTGATATGATGGCTACACACATTGAGTTCGATGAGTGGCAAAGAGAAGATGAAGAAGTTAGTAACAACTTTAAGAAAGCGGTTGTTACGGAAGAGAAACCACAACCATCAGCAAAGATGAGTGAGAAATCACAAGATTTATTTGATGAACTTTTTGGAGATAAGTAATGTTTTTAGAAATAGGTCTTGTATTTATGGTCATTTTATTCGTAGCTTCCTGTTATGTAATATGGAATTTAAATACGAAGTTAGAAGCATTAGAAGATTGGATAACAAATTTCATGAACATAATAGATAAAGTACAATCGGAGCTTACACTAATAGACCACAGAGGTTCATTTGAGTCAGACGATGAAACAGGTGCAATCTTCGAACAAATTAAAACAACAGTAAGTCAATTAAACAGATTCAAAGGAGAAGAACAATAATGGCAACAGCAGTTACATCAAGTATCGCAACTAAGAAACCAAAACCAGTAATTAAGAAAACTCGTAAAAGAAAGAAGAAAGGTAAAAACTATTATTTTAATATAGGAACTGAAAAAGCTATAATCCGTTACAACAAAACGGATGATGCTGGATTAAAGAATATAATCTATAACGAACATATTCACAAAGCTTTCGATAAGTTAGCTGAGAATATAATTCATACATTTAAGTTTTACTACTTTGATGTTTCATCGGTAGAGGTAAAACATGAGGTAGTTTCATTTATGGTTATGAATATGCACAAGTTCAAAGAAGGTAAGGGTAAAGCGTTCTCCTACTTTAGTATTGTAGCTAAAAACTATCTTATACTCCACAACAATAAGAACTATAAGATGGGTAAGATACACTCTCAGATGGATGTATTGGACTATAAAAGAAATCTTATGGGTGAGAGTACAACGACAGAAACTGCTGAAAAGTCTGTTTTGTTTGTTGATGAACTACATAGGTTTTGGGATACTAACTTATCTAACATCTTTCGTAGAGATAAAGATATTAGGGTTGCTGATTCTGTATTACATATCTTTCGTATAAAAGAGAATATTGAAAACTTTAATAAGAAAGCTCTCTACATTCTTATTCGTGAGATGACGGGTTCTAACACTCAACATATAACTCGTATAATTAATGTTATGAAAAAATATAACAAAAGGTTACAGTATGAGTTTGATAGATACGGGACTGTTGATGTTAGCCACACCGGCTCGATAGTCAACGAATAAACAAAAAAGGGAGTTTTTACTCCCTTTTTTTGTGCCTTACAATATTTTTATTAAAATTTCAAAGTTGAATATTTATATATAACAACAATTCCAATAAATATCAATGAGGTACAATATGGCTAATGATTATGAAATATTTGAGGGTAAATCCTTGTCGGGTTTATTTCAAGATATTTACGAAAATACAAAAACAAATAAGACTCAATTAGAAGTTCTTATGAAAGAGGTTGTTGGTTTTATAAAAGATGGTGATACTGCTGTACAGATTATCCCTATGTTGAAAGAATATTTAGAAATCAACGTTAAAAACGATGACCAATTAGTAAAGGTAGCTGCTATCGTACAGCGTATAATAGCCGCTGAAAGTAAGGGTGGTTCTGAAGAAGAGTTCGGTTTATCTGAAGCTGAAAAAGAACAACTTATGGGAGCAATAGAAGATGCTGCTACAGACTTACAAAGTCATTCAGACGAAATAACAGATGACATTAAGAGGGTTGAAAATTAATGCCTTTTTTTAAAAGTAGAAAAAATAAAAACAGAAGAACAGATGGAACAGGATTCTTAACTTATGCAGATGCTTATCAATTAATAAAAGAAAACATTGATGAGGCTGTAGAGTTTTATGAATTAGAACCTGCTATTGTAACTCAAGTTTTATTAAACCCATCAGACTTTCCAAGAAAAAGTACGCCTGATGGTAATGGTAAAATGCCTGATTATTCTTTTTTAGGAACTGTTAGAGCAAGGTTTGTAGAAAGTCAAGATACTGGTGATGAGATTGACGATTACATAAAACCACTTTCCCCTCACATGGTAGCATATCCTTTAATCGGTGAGGTTGTAAATATAGCTAAACATGGCAATCAGATGTACTACTACCAACCTTTGAATATGAGAAACCATGTAAATATGAACGTAGCCAATAACGTTCCTACAGACCCAAAGGTTACAGCACAAACCACAGAACACAATAGGAATCTACTAAGTGAATATGGTGATGTGGTTATAAATGGTAGATTTGGTAATGGTATAAAGTTTGGTAGCGATCCGTTCTATCAGTATCCCGACATAAAAATTACGAATAGACAATCTGTTCCACCACAAAAAATACAAGATGAACATTATCCCCATTTACAAAATATAAATGCAGATGGTTCTTCTATATTTATCACATCAGGTCCAGCAAGAGAAGTAGATGCTTTGATACCAGCTGCTTTCAATCTAACAACACCTGAAGTATTAGATGGTGATATGATTACACTTAATTCTGATAGATTAGTTTTTAATTCTAAAAAGACAGACATACATATGTTTGCTAAAAGAAATCTAAACTTATCAGCTAATGAAGAAATAAATTTAGAATTAGGTTTAAATGCTTTTGGTGGTAGAATATCATTGGGTGATGCTGAATCTACTAATCCTATGGTGTTGGGGAATCAATTAGAAGATTTATTTGAGAAACTATTTTCATCACTACAGAGTTTTTCCAACTCGACATCAGCAGCTACAGGAGTAGCTGAAATAGCAGATGCAGGTGAAGTACTAAAAAAAGATATTGAAGACATATCTACAAATATTTTACCAAAGATACTAAGCGATACAGTCTATATAACAGAAAATCAATCTAATGAAGTTACTTCCATAAATGAGGTGGAAGGTGATGTACAACCAATAGTTCAGGTTGCAGGAGTGAGAGGATAACTATGAGCGCTTTATCAGATAGAATTAAGAAAACCATCAAATCTGTATTTGATTTGCCTAAAAAAGAAATAGAAGCTAAGATAGACTCAATCGTAAATGCTACAAGACAAGGACAATCACAAGGACAACAGATTAAAGACATACTGGCTACAATAGAGGATGTGGAATCTAAAGTAGAAACAATACAAGGTTTAATAAAAAGTGCTAATTCAGTTATAACAACTTTGAATGCTGCTTCTAAAGTCGCAGAAGTTGGTGAGAAAGCAGCTGCTACAGCATCAGCACTTAATCCAGCTGCTGCTGCTACAGCATTAGTTCAGAGAACTATAAGAGAAAAGGTTGAACAAGAAATTGAAGAAGGTAAAAATGCATTAAATGTAACACCAAACCTAATACAAAATTTTAAAAAGTTTATAGAAGAAACAAAAACAAAATTAAAAAAAGTAAAAGCAGAACAAGAAAAAAAGAAAGCTTTACGTGAGCAAAGAATGAGAAAATTAAATTCTTAATATTTATATGTAAATAGGAGTTATCATGTCAAATACTAAAAAAATCATAGGTTTAATTAGAGAAATAGTTAAACAAGAGGTACAAAAAGAGGTAAGAAAGATACTTATTAGTGAAGGAGCTAAGGCTATATCTAATAATGTGAATGATGTGCCTGAAGTAATACCAAAGCCTGTTCCTCAAAAGTCTAAGCCTGAAGAAGTAAGTTATACTAAAAACCCAACGTTAAATAAAATACTAAATGAAACCGCTCGTGGAGATGAGTTCGAAGAGTATCCAACAATGGGTAATAAAACTTTTGATAGTACAAAAATGGCTGAGGCTATGGGTTATGGTGGAATAGCAGGTAGTGCTGAAGATAAGAGAAAGATGGGAGCTATGCAAACTGCACAAGCAGCTGGTGCTGATACATCAAATAAAGCAGTACAAGATGTGATGCAAGATTTAACAAAAGATTACAGAGGTGTGATGAACGCATTAAAAAAGAAGGATGGTAAATTGTAATGGGTGTAATTGAAAACGACTTAAATGAAGATACTTTTATTGGTTTAGAGTTACCTTTAACTCATACACCAGATGGATACTTTAAGAGAACCAAAACAGCTTTAGAGCAAGCTAGGTCTAATATAAAGAATCTTCTATTGACTAATAAAGGAGAGAGGTTAGGTAATCCTACATTTGGAACTAATCTTTTATCTTTAGTTTTCTCACAAGAAAATACAGACCTTGAAGCTAGAGTCGAAGAAGAGATTAGAGCTGCTATGAGTGAATTTTTACCATTTATAAATATTGTAAGTATTGAAACCAATTTTTCAGATGAAAATATGTCTACTGCTATTGTCAATTTAAGATTTACTCTTAATGTCGATGTTACCTCTGAAGAAAATTTAACTTTAGATTTTTCAAATTACAATATTGGTTAACAGGAGAAAGTAAATGCCATATTCAGTAACAAAGAAATCAGTAAAAGAAGTTAGGTATCTAAACAAAGATTTTACATCTTTCAAAGATAACCTAATAGAATTTACTAAGATATACTTTCCAAATCAATATAATGATTTTAATGAAGCATCGCCGGGTATGATGTTTATTGAGATGGCTTCATATGTTGGTGATGTACTTTCATACTATGTGGATAATCAATTTAAAGAAAGTCTACTAGCATTTGCTGAAGAAAAGAGAACAGTATACAATATGGCTCAGTCTTTAGGATATAAACCAAAATTATCTTCAGCTTCCACAACTGATATCGATGTGTTCCAAACAGTACCAGCAACGGGAACAGGAACAGGAGCTAGTTACACCACTAAACCTGATTTGAATTACGCTATGAGTCTAAAGGCTGGAATGGAAATACAATCAGATACAGGAGTGTCTTTTATAACAACAGAAGATTGTAACTTTAAATTTTCAAGTTCTTATGACCCGATGACTATTACAGTTTACGAAAGTTCTAATAATATACCAGTTACTTACTTATTGAAAAAAGGTGTAAGATCTTCAAGTGGGGCTGTTGTAACAGAGTTCTTTACTTTTAATGCAGCTGAAAAATATAAGAGGATAGCTTTAGCAAATCAAAATGTTTTAGAAATAATTTCTTGTAAAGATAGTGATGGTAACGATTGGTATGAAGTTCCTTTTTTAGCTCAAGATACAGTATTTACAGATATGGAAAATACATCTAAGAATGATGACCAACTATACACTTATGCTGACCAAGCTCCTTATCTACTAAAACTTTTAAAAACATCAAGAAGATTTACAACTTTTATTAGGGAAGACGGTAAAACGGAATTACGATTTGGTGCAGGAACATCAGATAGTCCTGATGAGGAAATCATTCCTAATCCAGATAGTGTTGGTTCTTCTTTACCAGGTTCACCAACATACCTAAATACAGCTTTCGATCCATCTAACTTTTTAGCAACAAAAGCATACGGACAAGCTCCATCTAACACACAATTAACTATCACTTATAGATATGGTGGAGGTGTTGGTAATAACGTAAGAGCTAATAGTATTAGAAGTATACAATCAGTTAATATAGAATTAGACGAAACAGGTTTGAATGCAGGTTTAGCACAGACAACTAAAAATTCTGTAGCTATAAATAATCCGTTACCTGCGGCTGGTGGAAGAAGTGCTGAAAGTATTGTCGAAGTAAAAAATAACGCACTAGCTTACTTTCAAACTCAACAAAGAGTGGTTACAAAAGAAGATTATATAACAAGAGTATATGCTTTACCGCCTAAGTTTGGTAATGTAGCAAAAGCCTATGTAGTACAAGATAGTCAATTAGATAGTAAATCAGGTGCTAATGCAGATGCTCGTATAGCAAATCCATTAGCTCTTAATATGTATCTATTAGGATTTGACGCGAACAAAAAATTGACAACAGTAAATCAAGCAGTAAAAGAAAATGTACAAACTTATCTAACTCAGTTTAGAATGGTAACTGATGCTGTAAACATAAAGAATGCTTTTGTAATTAATATCGGAATAAAATTTAATTTACTTACAAGAACCGGTTACAATAAGGAAGAAGTTGTTTTAAAAGCTATACAAAGAGTAAAAGACTACTTTAATGTTGATAACTGGCAAATCGGACAACCAATAGTTTTAGCCGATATAGCTTATCAATTATCATTAATTGATGGAGTATCAGCTGTTGTTCCTCCTGAAGAAGATAATCCTAATGGACACTCTGTATTAATTACTAATAAGTTTCAAGCAAGTAGTGGTTACTCAGGCAATGCTTATGATATCAATGGTGCTACAAGAGATGGAATTGTATATCCATCGTTAGACCCAAGTTGTTTTGAATTAAAATTTCCAAATACAGATATTGAAGGTAGAGTAGTTGGTAATACATCAGGAGGTAACTAATGCATTATTTTGTTTTTCCAGAAATAGATACGACAATTTATCAGGCAAGTGGTAGTAGTAACGCAGGTAGAGATGAAATTTTAGAGGTGCAAAAAGCAATGAGCCCCTCTGGTGGTAATGTTAAAGTTTCTCGTATTTTAATAAAATTTGATATTACTAAAATATCTTCTTTTATAAGTAGTGGTTTAATATCGTCTGATAGAAAATTTTATTTAAATCTTTACGATGCTGGTTCAGAAGCTCTAAAGGTAAGTCAATCTTTATTTGCTTATCCCGTAAGTCAAAGTTGGGTTGAAGGACAAGGAACTTTTAATGATACACCGGCCACGACAGAAGGTGCTAGTTGGCAATATAGAGATGGTCAAAACTTGAAAACTCCTTGGAGTGGTTCTGCTACAGAACTTATCGGTGGCGGTTGGCACGAAGAGGTTTACGCGTCACAATCTTTTAAATATGAAGATACTGATATGAGAATGGATGTAACACCGATAATGAATAAATGGTTGGATGGTACATATCCTAACAATGGTTTTATTGTGAAGAGAAGCGGTAGTTTTGAAAATATAAATACAAATGAAGACGAAGGTAGTTCAGAACATTTAGGTAACTTTAAATTCTTTTCAAGACAAACCAATACAATATATCCACCAAAATTAGAAGTTGAGTGGTTTGATACAAAGTGGAGTACAGGCTCATTGAGTGGTTTATCTTCTACTGAATTAGAAGACATGTCTATTTACATGAAAAATTTAAGACCTGAGTACAAAGAAAACTCTAAGATAAAATTTAGATTATGTGGTAGAGCTAAATATCCAACTAAATCTTTCTCAAACACATCGTCAGAGTACCTTACTCAAAAATATCTTCCAAGTGGTAGTGTAGAAAATATTGGTGGTGATGGTGTTTACTACTCAGTATTAGATGGACAAACAGACGATGTAATAGTACCATTTGGTTCAGGCTCTTTAGTAAGTTGTGACTCAACAGGAAACTATTTTAACTTATGGATGAACGGATTGCAAGCAGAGAGATATTACAGATTTTGTTTTAGGGTTGTAAGTGGTAGTAACACAACAGAGGAAACTATACAACATTTTGATGATGATTTTGAATTTAAAGTAGTGAGATAAAAAATGCCTTACACACAAGAGGAATTACAGAAGTTAGATTTTTACCAAAATCTAATCAATGAAGATGAACAACAATATCTACAGAAAAAAGCTGATTTAGAACTTCAAGCAGATATCTCAGGCTCTGCTAATAGAGGTGCTATTGTAAGAGATAAATCAAACACAATCCTTTTATTTGAAGACCCTTATCAAAATCAATTACAAGAGGATGAGTCTTCTAAAATAGTTTATGATTTAAAAGTAAAAAAATTAAAAACAGATGATTCTATAAACCAAATATTATCAAGAGAATTTAGAGAGTTATAATGGCTAGTAAATTAAACGAAAGAGATAAGGCACTTTTAGATGGTAATCTTTTTGATATCGTTGGTAATAAACCCTATGAAAATGGTAAATGGGGAACCAACGAAAAAGATTGTGTCTATTTAGAAATATTTGATACTAATGGAAATCTAATAGAATACAATACTTTATCTGTTTCACAATTTATTGTAAATTCATCAAATGATAATATAGAGTTTTATCCTGGCTCACATATAAGAGGATTGGGTTTTGAGAGCGGTACATTTAGGGTAAGATATAATTTTATCAGAAAATTAGCTGGTGATGAATCAGCAGTACTACTTCATACATTAGATAAAAATAATACTAAGATTGGTGATGTTTATACGAATACAGATAAACTTTATATAACAGAAGATGGTATAGTATACAACGTAACAGAACAAGAGTTCAAAGATAGTCCAGCTACTGCTGAACAACTAGCAGTAGAAGATTTGAAGTATCAAATAGATGAGATATCACCAAGTAGAACGGAAGTTAGACTAAAAGCTAAAAGAATAAACAGTTCTTACATAGATGATTTTATAAATATACAAACAAAAAATAAGTATGAAAGTGTTGTATCAAATATAAATTTTGTAGGTTCTAACAAATACGAATCTTTAGATTTAATTCTCACACCAGAAAATAATAGTTTTCGCTTTACTCAACAAATGGTAAATGGTACACTAACTTTACCGGATGTTTACAAAGTAGATGAAATAGAAAGTGCTGTTAGGTCAGAGGTAAATGTTGTAGAAAACGCTGCTCTTGAAAATCTAAGGTTAGATGAAAATGGAAACATAAATTTCTATGGTGACAGAAGAGGATGGGATCCTGAGTTACATCAAGATGCGGTAAGAGCAGAAGGTTGGGAAGTAGGTTTTAGAAGTAACACTCAATTTGGAAGTGGTGGAATTTGGGAAGGTACAGAGCATTTAGGTTATCACGCAAAGGTTGTACAAAAAGAAGGTATAGCTGGTGGTAACTGTATAAAGTTTACAGACAACAATGGTATATTCGAAGCTTCTCCGGAATGGCCTACAGGATACCCTCACAGATTACAACTTATTGGTCAGTATGGCTTACAAAAACTTAGTAGTTTAGGGGTAAAGGCGGGTGACTTTATTAATATCAAAATGGATATTAAGAGTACTGTGCCTGGAAAAGGAGTAAGTACTGCTATAGCTTATGCAGGTGAACTTTTAACAGAAGATAAGCCTGAAAATCCACCACAAGGATTTTTCGATCCTAATAATCCTGGTCCAACAGAAACAAAACCTGCTAATCCACCTGAAGGTTATCAAGCAAATACAGCAGCTGCGGCTAGTGAGGTAGAACCAAAACCTGGAGAGACTCTATCACAAATTTTAACGGATAATCCTGACTTAGTAGCTATTGGATTTGGAAAAGTTAGAAGACCTAACCTACCAATAATTCCGGCAGAAATAGGAGACACCACCGCGAATACAAACCTCGATGGAAAAGGAGCTTGGAAAATATTTAATATATTTGACGATGGTGATATAGTTTACACTTGGTCTCCAAACTTAACAGAAAATTTATTAGTTGGAACTTCAAGTACTGGAGGTGAGTGGGTTTGGAATGGTAACGCGTGGAATCCATCACCGGATGTTGCTGATAGTCCATTACCACCCGCAGGAGTTGTAAATAACCCTAACGCCGTAAATCATCACCCTTATGTAGTAAAAGATTCACCTGAGGAGTATGTTGGTAATTCATTTTATCCAAGACAAACATACAGAGGTCAGAACAGAGGATGGCAAACAGGTACATTCATGCATCAAGAAGAGGAAAGTATTGTAAGAGGTTCCAATAGTTCAGAATATAAAACTACAACTATGCTTGTTAAGGATGATTTAATTTGGTTTACGGATTTTACAAGAGGTAGTACGGATAATAAAGCTATAGTGGTTAAAGATTTTGATACTTTTTTTCCTAACATACGAAATGAGATAATTGATACCGAAACCAATAAATCTTTATACGATGATATATTCGAAAAAGGTTTTATACAATCTATAACCAGAGATGCTGACAAAGACTTTATAATATTTTACAACAACGGAGATACCAACGATGATGGCTCTGCGACTTCAAACTCTAATAAATGGTTTGCATTAGATAAAGATGGTGACAATTACAATATAAAAACGATAGATGATAAAAAAGTTTTACTTTTATCCGATATTAACAATGGACTAAACGACCTTGTTGCTTTAGAACCAAAAAGATTTGAGGTGTGTTATGGTAATCCAACAAATAATCCAGGTGATTTTCCTGATGGTTTTCTTTTTTCTTTCTTCACATCAGACCAAGTTTTTATAAGCACCAAAGATAAGTCTGAAGATTTAACTCCTTTAGCATTCGATAGAACTGATACATATGGACAGAATGGTCGTTACTTTAAAGGTTTAGGACCGAACCTTTTTCCTCATGTAATGATTGGACAAGGTGGAGAACATAGTGGTGGTAGGACAGAATCATTTTTAGCTATAACTCAAGATTCTGGTGAGTTTGTTAGAGTTTACAAAACTACAGGAACAGAAGGATCATCCTTTGATGATATTCAAGAATATTTTTACGATTGTGGTGTGGTTGGTACTGATGGAGATCCTTTAAGTTATGGTGTTAGAAATTCAGGTGCTGAAAATTATGGTAGGTTGAATGAAGATGGTACTATTACTACATTTAGTCTTAATAACGATAATCCTTTTCTCGATATTTTATACGACAACGGAACAGCTATATTTGATTTTGAAATAAATCCTCGACAGATAGGTGTTGAGAGTGAAGAACGTTTGTGGAAATGGAATGGTTATGAATGGGTTGATAATGGATTGATGCCCCCAAGATATGATTATCAAGAAACAGGAAGAATTACTGTAGCACCATCAGAAGCTGGTGTATGGGAAACAATAGAGGTTAGTACTATAATACCTGCTGATTGGACAGTTGACCAATCTTGGAACTTTTGGTTATATGGAAATGGAAGACAACTTGAAGGTGATGAAAGACAACAAGGAATAGTATGGGTTGATAATGTATTTATAGATTTTACATACACAGACCAATCGGAAACGAGAGATGTATTGAGACCTTATCAAGCTCAAATTCAATCTGTTAGTGCTGATGGATTGGCAATTCAAGTAGATAAAAATTACACAGAGATAGCTATACAAGAAGGACAGCAAGATATAAACGAAACTGTAGATGGTTTCCAACCGCCTGAATTACCAGAATCATTTGATAATTTCTTTGTAACTTATTTTAATTTAAATCCTAAAGATTTAAGAACATATTTAAAGTTTGATAATCAAATGTTACTAACAACAAATTTTAAACAAGATGTCATATCCGTAACAGAGTATCCAAACTCGGTGGTTTATAAAATGTATGAACCTTTACCAGCAGAGTATCAAAAGTTAGACGAATGTATAGTAGTTAAAGAAATGACAGAACCTTTAGAAGAAACAATAAACATTGTAGATTTTATACCTGAAGAAGAACCAAGATTAGTGTTAAAAACACCTGATTTGAAAAATGTAGAAAGTCCTATACAAGTTAGGTCGTCTAATTACAAATCTGAAACTGAAATCTTAACAGCAGACACTAATGTATCGAGTGAGTTAAGAAATGAATTTTTAAGTCAAAGTTTAGATAGTGTAGAAATAAATACAGATTATTCTCGTTATGAAAACTTTGTTAACTTTAGCTCTATAGAAAAAAGACTTAGAAATTTTAAAACGAAATTAGAAAATATAGATAGTTACAAAGTAAGTAGCGCTTCTTATGTTGGCGTAAGTGGTTCAGCATCTGATTTAAAAATATATCATAATAAGATACAAGAAACTAAGAATACTTTAGATAGTTTTGAGAGCTACATGTACTTTGAAAGTTCATCATATCAAAGTGGTTCTTTAGGAGTGTTTTACGATAATGCTTGGCCTAAAACAAGCGGAGATGGCTCATCTTTAAATCCATATGTTTTAGCAGAAACAAACTCTGCAAAAGCTAGGTCTTGGTTTAACAATGCTATAACATCAGCTTCATTGTATGATAATGAAAACAACAACAAATTAAGTAGTATACTTCCTGAATTTATAAAATTTGATAGTAGTAATCAAGAATACTTAACCTTTACAGATATGATTGGTCAACACTTTGATGGTATATGGGAGTATATAAATGCTTTATCAGACACATACGACAGAAGAGATAAATTAGACGAAGGTTTATCAAAAGAATTACTTTACAACGTAGCAAAATCTTTAGGTTGGAATTTAAGTGATGGTAAAGATTTAATAGATTTGCCAAGATACGCTTTAGGTAAAGAAGTAAGTGGCTCAACTTTTTCTGATTATTCTGTAATACCTGAAAGAGATATAAGTAGAGAGATATGGAGCAGGATAGTAAACAACATGCCTTTCTTCTTAAAGAACAAGGGTACTGTTAGGGCTCTAAAAGGATTGATAAATATCTATGGTATACCATCTACTATATTAAGAGTTAAGGAGTATGGTGGGCCTAATGTTCCTGATAATAAAAATCCACAATTTGAGATAACAAGAAAGTTTACCAAAGCATTAGACTTTAGAGGTGGACAATCGGTTAAGACTGCTTGGACTAATGATGGTTCTACAGGTAGAAAGCCGGATACTATAGAATTTAGGTTTAGAGCAGCTACTGGTTCTAATCAAATACTTGTGGAAAAACAAGATAGTAACAATCAAGACTTTTTTATTAGAATTAAAGACAATGGTTCTTCAGACAACTATGGCTGTGTTTCTTTTATGATGTCTGGTTCAAAGGTTGGTATTGACCAAGGAGAGTATAAAGAAATAACTTCATCTGCTTTACCTGTATACGATGGGGATTTCTATTCTGTTATGGTTGCTAGAACTTCTGGTAGTGATGATACTGCTATATCACAATCATATCAACTAAACGTTGGTAAATATGATGCTAGTAGAAGTAAGATACATCTTTACAGCACATCTACTATGGATGTTACACAAGCTGCTTCGTCTTCGTTTAGTAATGCTTGGACAGGCAGTGGTGACCTTTACATTGGTGGTAGTGGTAGTGCGGCTAATGTGGGAGTTCAGTTTAGTGGTTCTATTATGGAGTATCGTCAATGGACAGAAACATTAAATACATCTTCATTTAAAAATCACATAGCTAATCCAAAAGCGTATGATGGTAATAGTGTTTCTTCATCATACGAAAACTTAGTGTTGAGATATTCATTTGATGACAATAAAAATTTAACTTCCGATACAGAAGGTATTAGAGATGTTAGTTCAAATCAAACAACAACATTATCAGGTTCTCACGCAGGATTTACAGGAAACTTTTTTAGAAGTGTAGTTGATGAACAGAAAACTCACATACCAAGTATTGGTGCTCTAAGAAGAAGTACTAATAAAGTTAGAATAGAAAGTAATCCGATAGTAAACGACCAAGCTTTAAATCCAGATAGAAGGGTTACAAATAGTTCTTACGATACAGCGCCAACCGATTCTAATAAAGTAGGTATATTTTTTGCTCCTACCGATGTTATAAATAATGATATAATCAATTCGGTTGGGGATTTGAACTTTGAAAACTTTTTAGGTGACCCGAGAGATAAAACGGAGTTAAGCTATAGAGGATTGAATTATGTAGCTGATAACTATTGGAAAAAGTATACAGCACCAAATAACTTTTGGGATTATATGAGATTGATAAAATATTATGACCAATCTTTATACCCACAGTTAAGAAAACTAATACCTGCTAGAGCAAAGCCAGATATTGGTTTATTGATAGAACCTAATATTTTTGAGAGACCAAAGGTAGTAGTTGGTAAAAAACCGACTGCTGAAAATAAATTTTATAGTGCTTCTATAGATGTTTCTAAAGAAGTATTAGTTATAACAGGTTCTTACAATCATGGTTCTCTTGTAACAAGTTATGAAGCATACGATGGAAAAATAAACATCTATAGTTATGAGACTGGTTCTTCTGTTGTTTCTTCAAGTGGTGCTAATCTACTAAAAGAAGCTAGTGGTTCTGAAGTAAGAGACTCTTTTATAGATAGAAGTATTTGGCAAAGATTGGGTGAAGGTGATTACTCGAATGTTACGATGTCATTTGGTGATACTCTTAATGGTGTTAAAGGTGGACAACAAGATATTATTAGTGGTTCAAGAATTTACAGAGTCAATCAAAAGACTAATAACTTCTACACTTCATCAGCTGATGCTCTAATAGAAAATGCAAACTCATCTTCTTTTGAAAATACGGATTTAGATAACTTTAGTCACCTATTTCAAGGACTCAGAAATTCATTTTATGAAGGTGTAAAGAATAATAATAAAACAACTATAGATGGTAAGCCTGTAATCGAAGTGATTATATCAGCACCAACTAAGTTAGTTACAACAGAAGAAGGTGAATCAACTCTTAAAACAGGTGATGGTATAGTACCAGATTTTAAAGAAGACGATAAAGACATAGAACAACTAACAGAAACCTTTGAAGAAAAAAGAAGGAAAATTAAAAAGAAGAAAAGAAAAAGAGGGTTGATGAATATGAAAGTTAGACCTGAAACGGATACTGATAGAAAAATGAAAATAAATCTTGATAAGATAAAGTCTAAAATAGCTAAAGGTCAGTTAATTGTAGAAAACGATGCAGATGGTCAACCAATCAAAAAACAAGAATTTAAAGACTCATTCGTAAAAGAAATTGGTACATCAGATGATGGTATAGACGATGGAGTTTTAAATAATGAAAAATAATAACAAAAATTTAATATTGTGATATTTATATATGAATCACATTATACAAAAATTTCAAAAAAAATATAATTAGGAGTAAATTATGGGATTTCTAAATAACACTACTGTAACTGTAGACGCTATTCTAACCAAAAAAGGTCGTGAGTTATTAGCTCAAGGTACAGAAGCATTCAATATAACTAAATTCGCTTTATCGGATGATGAAGTTGATTACAATTTATTCGATGTCACCCACCCAAATGGAAGTGACTCTTTTGGAAAAGTAATTGAAAACATGCCTTTGTTAGAGGCAATACCTGATGAAAATCATGTGATGAGGTATAAACTAATTACTTTACCTAAAAATACAATTAAGATGCCAATAGTAAGTGTATCAATAGACTCTATAACATTCAATGCTTCTGAAGGAGTAAATCAACCAGCTAGATTGGTTACTGCTACAACAGCAAATGTGACTGATAGTAGTTACACATTTATATTACACGATCAAAGTGTAGCTAGTATGACTGTATCAGAAGGAGCTGGTGGTGGAGTTGGCGCTACAACGCCTTTCTTCTTAGGTGAAGATGACGCTCCTAATAGTAAAACAGTTGTTGCGACATCGGTAAATATTAATGTTGGTGCACCTGTTAATAATGTGAAAGCAACACAATTAACAATTATCGGTAATGACACAGGCGCTACTAAATCAATAACGATTACCAATAATGTAACAGTAGCATCTTTAATCAATAGATAAGGTAGGAGTAAACAATGGCAATTTATAAAGATTTTAATATACAACCTGAGAATAGTTTAGTTTCAAGTGATGTTGTTACTAATGTAAAAGATACTGTTTCTTCAGGAATGTGGGCTGATGGGGCTAGTAGTATCTCGGCTTACTTTACATCTTCCACACAATCAGGTTCATCAGGTATTTATTATTTAGATGTTTATTCAGCTAATCCACAATCAGACTCTACTGCTAAACCACAATTTTCTGTTGCTTATGGACATTTTAATGGAAGTGGTTCAGCTGGAAAAGTAGGAGTTGATGGTAATAGAGCATCAGCTGCTATATACAGACAATTAACAAATACTCTTTTAGGACCTAACGAAGAAAAATTTACATTTGCTGGTAGTGGAACCAATATAACTCCTAATTATGTATATGCTATTTCAATAGCTAGACAACAACTTCGTGAGAAGATGGATCCAGGTAATTGGGAACTTCATCTAACAGGTAGTGGTAACACTAAATTAAAACTGATAGACGATAGTGGAGCTACAACCAATCCTACTGTAAATCAAGGTGGTAGGGTGTTCAACATTGTTAGTGGTTCTATTGCTAGTGGTACTGCTGTAACTAAAACAACAGCTGCGGCTCAGCCAGGTGGTGGTTTTGGATTATTTTATCCAGATTTAGGTATTTTAGTACTAAATGGACCTGTTTTAAATGCTTCTGCTTCTTTATCAACGACAACAACATCAAATCTTGAAGGTGGAAATGTTGGTAAATTTTATCAGGCAATAAGAGGTGAAGATAAATTTCAAGCTCGTAGAGAAGAAGTGATAACTTCACAACACTACTTTTGTAGAGTTCCTAATAAGGAGTTTAACTTTAGTGCTAATCCAACCTTTACTTCTGGTTCAAATGGAGATTTTACGGTTTCTACATTTTTTAAGAATCCTAAAACTTTTATTACGCAGGTAGGATTGTACAATGATAATAATGAACTACTGGCTATTGCTAAGTTAAGTAAACCATTAGAGAAATCGTATTCGAAAGAAGCTATTATCAAAGTTAAGCTAGATTTCTAAGCTTGGGAGATATAGGTCATGTTTAAAAGACTCGACCCAAGAGACATCAATATAACACCTTTTAAGGTTTACAAAGAGTTTACTGTAACCAATACAGATAGTGGTAGTGGAGTCTATGGTTTTAGAGCAATCAGTTCAAGTCTACATAACTTCGATACAGATACATCATCAAAAACTACTTTTGATTCAGCTAGCTTTTATCATATACCGACTTGGTTTATGATTAATCATATGTATTACAGAGATACTGAAAATAACTTTAATAACTTTGGTCAGAATAATGGTAAACAATATAGGTTATTACAACCATCAGCTTCCATAATTTCAGTATCTAAAGATTTATATGGTGAGAGGATAAAGCCAGGTTCAATAACTCTAACTGATGACAGTGGTGCATCAACCCTAACAATAAAAGACGATAGAAATGGTAATCTATATGATAATGCATTTTCATCAAGTTTTGCTACATTTGCTTCAGGTGGATTTGCTGATTCGGATATTGTAAAATCAACAGGAAGTTTTGTTGGAAATGTTTTTTATGAACAAGGTGTTTTAGTATTTACAAATACAGGTTCAAGATTTGTAGATATAGGAACTAAAACAGGCACAGATGGGTATAGTTTAAAATATAAAGCTCAAATAACAATAAGAGAACACTCTTACACTTGTGTAATCGGAGAAGGTGAATACAATGGAACTATGAATATATCAGCTACTAAAGAAAGAAGTGGCAGCATCTCCGTATCAGGTTCTGAAAGTCATAAACTCTTTCCTCCTGGTCACGCTACATTTCAATCAGGTTCTTACAGACATAGTTACGAAGCAACAAACACCTATAATAATTTTGTAACACATTCTGAATTTCAACCATATATCACTAAAGTTGGTTTATATAATGATTTTAACGAACTTATTGCTGTAGGACAACTTTCTAATCCTGTAAAAAATGAAAAAGAATTATCTTTAGCTATAAACGTAAGGTTTGATGTATAATGGGTAAGTTTAAGAAAATGATGGAAGTGACATCCAACGTAGGTGGATACAGTGCTGATGAAGGAGAACCAGACACAGGTTTTATCAGAGGTGATAAAGAAAGAGTATTGGGTGGATTAGCTGGAAAACCTGAACCTTGGTTTGATAGAGGTGGTTACAAGCAGGTTGAATTTCCTAAAGCTGACTACATATATGGTAAAGGTGAAGAAGAGGATTATGCTGTAATAAAGACTGCTTATGTATCTCAGATAAACAAAGACTTCGAAGCACATTTTGATAGTTGGGAAAATTGGATAGCTGATGAAGACTTCCAACCACAAAATACTGAAAAACTAAACGACTCAAAATATAGGAAGGTTATGAATAACTTATTATTAGAAAGGATAGACTACTTAGATTTAGCAACAACTTTGGTAAAACAATATGGACTAAAATCTAAGGTAAAGTTTGGTAGTGGAAAAGATATGGGAGAGTATGTACCTGAAACCGATACTGTAACTCTAAGAAGGTCTTACCCAAATGTAAAAGAGTTTCTGATGACTATACTACACGAAATAGGACATGCACTTGATGCTAAAAGATTAGGAGTCAGAAAGTATATAAAGAAGTATACACAAGCTGGAACAATGGCTACATATCAAGGATTAGACCCGCATGATGATAATAAATGGGAAGAGAAGGCTGAAAGGTTTGCTAGAAAAGAATTATCAAAATGGTTGTAAATAAATTCGTATAATACTTTTTTTCTGTATATATATTACTATGTTAACATACAATTAGGTTTTAAAAAATTCTATTAGGTTTTTTAATAAGAAATCTTTGCCCTGTTTTTTAAAACTTTAATTAAATATTAACTAATAAGCAATAAGCAATTAACTAATAAGCTTAAGCTATTAAGCTATTAAATAAGTTTTAAATATATGAAATCAAGAAGTGCCAAGAATAAAGGTAAGAGACTTCAGAATAACGTAAGAGATCTTTTACTAGAAACATTCAATCAGTTAGAGCCCGATGATGTTCGTTCAGCTATAATGGGTGAACAAGGAGAAGATATCAAATTATCTCCAGCGGCTAGAAAACTAATCCCTTACTCATTCGAATGTAAAAATCAAGAAGCATTAAATATATGGTCATCCCTACAACAAGCTGAAGAAAATAGTGGTGATTACGATCCTGTCTTGATATTTAAAAGAAACAGAAGTAAAACTTATGCAGTTATCAACATAGAAAAATTTATAGAACTAATCAATGAAAATAATAAATCTTCTCAATAGAGTTATAGGAAATCACGGTAGACGACTCAAGAAATCAAATGAGTATATGTTTTGGTCACCATTCATCTCACATCACAAACCTAAACTCCAAATAAACACACAAACACAGAAATGGCATTGTTGGGTATCCAATCAAGGTGGTCACAATCTATTTCAGTTATTTAAGAAGTTAAAAGCTAGTAGAGAACAATTTGATGAACTATCAGACATAGTAGGAAAGCCCAAATCACTATCATCAAAATATGAGAAAAACAAGCAAAAAGATATAGTAAGATTGCCGAATGAATTTAAACCACTTTGGAAAGATGATGTTAGTATTATAAAAAAACATGCTATGGCTTATCTAAATAGTAGAGGCATTAAAATAATTGATATCATAAGATATGGTATGGGTTATTGTGAGGAAGGTTTATATGCTAATAGGATAATCGTACCATCTTACAGTTCAGATGGAGATTTAAATTACTTTGTTGGTAGAGATATCTATGGTGGCGGCTTTAAATATAAGAATCCACCTGTATCTAAGGATGTTATAGGATTTGATTTATTTATTAATTGGAATGAACCGATTGTATTATGTGAGGGAGTATTTGATGCTATAGCAATCAGAAGAAACGCTATCCCTCTTTTTGGTAAAACCATACCAAAATCATTAATGAAAAAAATATACGAAAAACAAGTTAAACAGATATATATATTATTAGATAGTGATGCTATTTCAGATTCTATAAAAATGACAGATAATCTGATGAAGAATGGTATCAATGTTTATTACGTTAATCTTTCAGAGGAAGATCCTTCTGATATGGGATTTAAAAAAGTTATTAATCTTATAAAAGAAACCGAACAAACTTCTTTCTCTGATTTGATGAGGATGAAACTACATGGCAAAACAAAAAAATATATGGAAATTTAATGATGAGGAATGGAAAATCCACATTACTGATGTCGAGCTTTTTGAACAGACAAAGAAAAAATTTGATTTGGGAAATTCTGTCACTATTTATTATGAAAGTGGCAGTTTATCCGAAGAAACATCTTGGGATATAATAGTACCAAATAGCAAAATTAATAAAGTCAAAAAATTCATAAAGGATAATACTTGATTAAAGAAAATGTTGTAAAAGTACCTTTTCGTAAATTAAAGCACATTCATCATATATCTGATATCCAAATCAGAAATTTAAAGCGACATAAAGAATATGAAGAAGTCTTTGAGCGTACATACGAAGAAGTAAAAAAACATAAAGATAATGCCGTAGTCTATATCGGTGGTGATATAGCTCATTCAAAAACCGAAATGTCGCCTGAATTAGTCGATCAGCTTTCTCGTTTATTTAAGAATCTTTCTGATATCTGTCCTACGATATTAATCGCAGGTAATCACGATTGTAACTTAAATAACATATCGAGAATGGATGTTCTTACTCCTATAGTAAATAACTTACAGCACCCCAACTTACATTATTTAAAGAATAGTGGCGTGTATAAATGTGCCGATGTAAAGTTTGTCGTATGGGATGTGTGGGAAAAAGAAGACGATTATATTGAGGCTAAAGATGTTGAAGGTGATACTAAAGTAGTTCTGTTTCATGGAACAGTTGATAAGTCAGAAACGGACTTGGGATTCAAACTGCCATCTGATGTAAATATATCCAAGTTCAAAGGTTACGATATGGGATTGCTAGGTGACATCCACAAAAGACAGCATCTCAATAAAGAGGAAACCATTTCTTATTGCGGTTCATTGGTTCAACAGAATCATGGAGAGGGATTAAGTCATGGTTATTTATTGTGGGATGTTCCTAAGAGAACTTCTGAGTACATAGAAGTACCGAATGACTACGGCTATTATACGATAAACATAGATGATGGTAAGGTACCTGATTGTCCTGATATACCACAAAAGGCTAGATTAAGAGTTAGAGTAGCTAACACCACACCATCACAACTAAAGAAAGCTATGAGTCTTATTCATAGTAAATATGGAATCAAAGAAGTATCTGTTACAAAGACAGACTCTATATACTCTACAGATAAGGTTAGAGGACAACACATAGCAGTTGGTAACATAAGAGATGCTGATTATCAGTTCAACCTAATAGATGAATACCTAAAAACAAATCACTTCGTAGATGATGCTACTCTGATTGATATCAAAAAGATAAACGAAGAGTTAAATGGTAGATTACCTGAAGATGATGTGAATAGAGGTGTGAACTGGCAAGTCAAGAAGTTAGAGTTTGATAATATGTTTTCTTATGGGGAGGGTAACATAGTTGACTTTACTAAACTAAATGGTATTGTTGGTTTGTTTGCTCCAAATGCTCAAGGTAAATCTTCTTTATTAGATACTCTTTCTTTCTGTCTATTCGATAGGTCTTCAAGAGCTTACAAAGCAATCAATGTTCTTAACAATAAAAAGGATTGGTTTAGTTGTAAAGCTACATTAGAGGTTGAGGGTGTAGAATACTTTATAGAAAGAAATGCTAAAAAACAATCAAATGGTCATGTTAAGGTCAATGTAGATTTCTATACTTATGATGATGCTAATGAAAAAGTATCTTTAAATGGTGACCAACGAAGAACTACAGATGTAAATATCCGTAAGTTAATAGGAACTTATGATGACTTTATAATGACAGCACTTTCTCTACAAACAAACTCAACTGTATTTATTGATAAGACACAAAAAGAAAGAAAAGACTTACTTGCACAATTTATGGGTATTGGTGTATTTGACCAACTTTATAATTTAGCTAGTGATGAGATACACGATGTCCAATCTCTACTAAAATCTTTTAGAGATAATAACTACGATACAGATTTAGCTCAGATAAAAGAAAGTCTAACTGATTTTAGAAAAGAGTCAAGAGAGTTAACTGCAACTAAAAAAGAAATGGTTGCTGATAAAAAGAAGTCTGATAGAAAGATTATAAGTCTTACTAAGAAACTCAAAAAGGTTGATGATACTGTTGGTAGCTTAGATGAATTAGAAGAAAGAAAATCTTCTCTTAATAATAGTCTAGCTTCTACAGATGAAAAGTTTGGTAAACTTAAAACACTTTCTGAACAACACAAGGTTGAAGAAACTGAACTAACTGAAAAGATAAATATCTTTAAAGAAAATGAAGTAGATAAAAAGTTTGCTCAGTTTGAACAATATAGTTTAGAAAAATCAAATCATCAGATAGAGATAGACAAACTAAAGATTGAAGTTCAACATAAGTTAGAAAAGATTGAAAAGCTAGGTAACTTAGAACACGATCCTAATTGTGATTATTGTATGAGTAATCCTTTTACATTGGATGCTATAGAGACAAGAGAAAAACTGAATGAAGATAAAACTTTAGCAGATACTTTTCTAAAGAAGTCATCTGAATTAGAAACTATTATAAATGGTTTATCTCACATTACAGCACATAAAGAACAGATGGATTCTTGTATAAGTGATTTTAATTTATTGACTTCCAATATTAGTAAAGTAGATAGTGAACAGAAACTAACTACAGAAAAGAAAAAGAATCTTATAAGTCAATTAGCTATTATTGAAGATAAGATTAATCTTTATCATGAACAAGAAAAGGATATTTTGTTTAACAAAGACTTACACAACTCTATTGATGCTGAACAAAATGATTCTGATAGATTAGAGAATGATATAGAAGAGTTAGATAAAAAGTTACAATCTGTAAATGGTGAAATAAAAGTATTAGAAACTAATCGTAGAAACATAATGTCTAATATCAAAAAGGTAGAGGAATTAGAAGGTAAGTATGCTGCTTATCAATATTATATGGATGCTATCAAGAGAGATGGTATACCTTACGAACTAATATCTAAAGCTCTACCGACTATCGAAGGTGCCGTAAATGATATACTTGCACAAATTGTAGACTTTTCTATGATATTAGAAATGGATGGTAAGAATATAAATTGTTACATAGTGTATGATGATGATAATGTATGGCCTCTTGAATTAAGTAGCGGCATGGAACGATTTATCTCCTCTCTAGCTATGCGTGTGGGATTGATAAATGTTTCTAACTTACCAGCTGCTAACTTCTTAGCAATCGATGAAGGTTGGGGAACTATGGATTCAGACAATTTAAACTCAGTTTATAATCTGTTTCAGTATTTAAAAACTCAGTTTCAATTTACAATGATTGTTTCTCATATAGATTCTATGAGAGATGCTGTGGATACTTTATTAGAAATTAAGAAAGAAGATAAGTTTTCTAACGTATCTTTTGACTAGACAATAAGTTCTTAGGTTTTTCTCCCCCTCGTTTAAGTCTTAGTATATGCTGATTAAGTACAGCACTCATAGTAGTGCTTTCTTCTTTAGCATATACTCTAAACCAATCCATTAGGTTTTCTTCTATAGTAAAAGAATATTTCTTTTTCATACCGATAATCTCCATATTTTGTACATATAATAAATATTAAAATAATTAAGTTATGATATTTATTAATGATATCAAAATATAGGAAAATCATTAATGGCCATCGTAAAAAGATTCAATAGATTACTTGGACTTGAAAAAATAGATGTATTGGTAGATGAGAAGGATAAATCCAGACACATCATAATATCCGATATGCCAGAAAGTCTGCCTCAAGGTAAGAGTTCCTTTCTTATAGAGGTTTCTCCTTACATGAGAAAAGGAATCGAGCTTCAAATAGACTTTATCGACTCAAAAGGTAATAGTATCTATGTTGAACCCGTATCTAATTATTTAGAGGGAACATCAAGAACTGTATCTGTAGAGGTTTACAACACAGTAGCACCAGGTGTTGCTACTATGATAATAGTCGGTGAGTTAGAAAGTATACCTTTAGATGCTGGTAATTTTAGTGATACTCAAGAAGTACCAGATGACTTTAAAGGAGTTTATAATGTAAGACTTACCAAAGAAGTTATAATAAATACAGCAGAGATAAATGTACAACCTATAAAATTCTATTCATCTCCAAGATTAACTGCAACAGAAAAACGCTTTGGTTCTATGGAGAGAGAAGTTGTTAGTGGAGAAACAACATCTTCAGCATTCTCTATTATTGGTAGACCAACTCAACAAGAAGAGTTTTCTATATTTGAATCGAGAGAATCGGAAATAGACTCTCTTGGAGCTGGTGTTACGGATATAGACGGAGTTCCAAGACCACCTGACGGCGATATAAAAGGTGATGAGGCTGATAAGGAAAGACAAAAAAGACATATAAAGAAAAAAAGTATTCGTGCTAGTAGTAGATTTAAAAGGTCAAAAAGGATTAGAAGAAGAAGGTCACCTGAAGAATATCCATACGTATTTACTATAAACGATAGTAATCACGAATTTACTACTGAGGAGATAGGTGGTGAAATAAAGTTTTCTAATATTAAAAATGTCTACGATACAAATCAGCTTGATGAAGCAGGATTGGATAGTTCTGTATCTTTTAATGTGGTTTCGGATACAAATGATGAAAACTTTCCAACACATTACACAGCATCTATTGCTAAATTAGAAAACAATAAAAGTGCTTATGTGAACACACCATTTACAAAACAAGATAAAAATGGTAACTATAGATTACTGCCGATGGAAGCTACTGGTAAAGTTCATTACACCAAAGAACCATCAGCATCATATAGCATCACAAACATAGTTTCTTACGCAGATGTCACTCTAAGTCATCTTAGAACCTTTTCTGGTGAACTATTTAAAGCTAAAGTTTATGTAAAAGCTGAGGGTTCTTTTGATGATTACAAATTATTAGCTGAAGTTCCAATAGAATCGCCTGAACTGATGATAAATAACAACTCAGTTGGTATCGGTGAAAGAACAGGATACTTCGTATCAGACACAGATTTAAATACATATTGGGAAAAGTTTGGTGGGACAAATGGATTGAGTACTGCTACAGCTACATCGACTGCTTCTTTTGATAATAGTGGTTCGTTAGACTCTGCTATGGTTTCAGGTAGCATATCGTCTTTTACAGACCAAATAAGATTTCAACAAAAGGATGCATATAAATTCAATCTCACAAAAGGTATTGATTATGACTTATCGTTTAATGCTGTAGGTGAAAAGGGAACTGATGGTAGAGCATTGTTGATGGTTTATGTTTCTGGTTCTTCTTTAAATCAATCAAATGAATTACACCACGATGAAAAGGAAGGTTTAGACATAACCGAACCATCTCAGTATGGTAAACGAATGGGTGTGTTGGAAATTGAAGCAGGTGATAATGTAAAGAAAGAATTTGGTTTAATACGACATAACTTTAATTCCAACTCAACAGGTGATGCAAAAGTTCAGTTTAGAATTATATCAGGTAAATGGAACTTGTCAGATATATCTGTAGTACCATCAACCGATACAGGCTTCTCACCATCCTTTGTAAACTTTAAACAAGAACTACCACCTGAGTTGATTCATAAAAGACCAGAAACTTTAGAGTTCTTGACAGAGTTTTATGATATAAATAATAATTTAGCAGATGAGATAGCTGTAACAACAGGTTCTGTTTTTACAGGTGCTAATATTGTTATTACAGGTGACGACAATGTGTTATCACATAACTTATTCATCGGTGGTGATACTACAGGTAGTGGTATTCATATGGGTGGAACAAGTTCAACATTACCTGATGATAACTATTCAGAAGGTGCTACTGGTTCAGGCTTTATTCGTTCATTAGGTTACTTAGGATTTGAAAGTGCTTCTAATGCAGCGTTAGGTGGTAAAAAAGGATTCATGATTTACAGTGGTTCTGTATTGCCAAATAGTGGAGAGGATTATAAAGGTGTTGGTTTAGAATTAGTTGGAGCTAGCGGTTCATTAAAATTTAGAACAAGTCCGTCAGTATTCGATGTACAAGCAGATTCATTCTTTGTGGGAAAAACTACATCACAATTTATAAGTGGTTCAGGAGAAAAGATAGAAATAAGTTCTTCTAACTTTCATTTAGATAATGCTGGTAATGTGGATATGACAGGAACAATTACTGCTCAAGCTGGTAATATAGGTGGTTTTAATATTGAAGATAGTAAACTAACTGCTGGAATTGGTAATAGTGCTGTTACTATGAGTGGTGCTGACCAATTATTTAGATTTGGTAGTGGTTCACAATTTGATACGACTGCTGTAGATGGTATTCTATTTGGTAAAGATACGGATGGTAAGTACAAGTTTGCTGTTGGTAAAGGAGACTCTTACATTGTATTTGATGGTACTGCCGTTAACATAAGGTCAGAAGACATAAACGTTACTGCTTCTGTATTTTCAATCGATGTTGATGTGTTTAAGTTAAGCTCTAATAATTTATTCATAAGTTCTAGTGATGGTGGTTTTATATCTGCTGGTAATCCTAGACCATCTGGTATAACAGGAACAAGTAAAGGTATCTTTATAAATGGTAGAGATCCTTCTGATACTAAACCAAAGTTTTTAGTTGGTGCAGCTGATGGTAATAGAATATCATTTGATGGTGATAATATATTTATGTCTTCATCTGGTTTCTTTTTAGGTTCTTCTGCACAATTTGTAAGTGGTAGTGATGGAAACATAGAGATAAGTTCTTCTAACTTTCATTTAGATAATAGTGGTAATGTTATTATGAGTGGTAAAGTTACTGCTAACGAAGGTTCTATTGGTGGTTTTAATATTACTAATGATGCTCTATCTTCTGCTAACTTTTTAATTAGTGGTTCTTCTACAGGAAATAATTTTTTCATATCATCATCTAATTTCAATGTAAAGGCTAGTGGTGATGTAACTGCGTCAGCTTTAGACTTAACTGGTGGTTCTGTTGGTGGTTTAACTGTTACGGAAGGTCAAATTGCTGTTGGTTCAGTTCTTAAACTAAAAGATAGTGGTCAGATAACAGGTTCATCTGTATTATTTACAGGTGGAAAGATTGGTGGATTTACAATAGATGCTGATGAGATAAAGTCTACAAATGTTCTTATAGATTCAGCTAACGAAAAGATTACATTAGGTTCTGCTAATGCTATAAAACTACAAGGTGGTGGAACAGATAACTTTATAGCTATGGGTAGTAAATCTACTTTCTCCAATGAGGGAACAGGAACTGCTGGTATCATTATTGGTATGGATGGGACAAATCCACAAGCAGAGTTCGTAAAGAATAGTACTAACTACTTTATATTTGATGATGGTATTGATATACAAACAGATACATTGGTTGCTAGTGGTAGCTCAATTACATTAGAAACACCTAAATTCTTTTTAGGAAAAAAGAGTACACAATTCGTAAGTGGTAGTAATGGTAATATAGAAATAAGTTCATCACAATTTCATTTAACTAAAGAGGGTAATGTTACAGGTTCAGCTATACTACTAGGTAACAAAGGTGCTGGTCAGTTTTTACAATTTGTAAATAATACCTTAACAGTACAAGGTGCTATTACAGCTGATAGTATCGCAGTTCCATCTGCAGCTCCAACACCAAGTTCATCTATATCATCAGGTGGTTTACTTACAACTGTTTCAGCTTCTATTGGTGGATTTGATATAACATCAGCTGAGATAAAGGATAGTGATAGTAACCTAAGACTAAAATCAAGTGGACAGATAACAGGTTCAAAAGTTCTATTCAATGGTGGAACGATAGGTGGATTTACAATTGACGCTGATGAGATTAAGAGTGGAACTAATATAGCTTTAGATTCTACAAACAAAAAATTAACAATTAATAATGCTACATTTGGAAATGAAGGTATACAATTAGAGTTCAATAGTGGTACACCAAGACTCTATGTGGGTGATGGTTCGAATGAGTTTGTAAAGTACGATGGTAGTAGTGTAGATATTAGAACTAAAAAATTGAATGCTAGTGGTAGTAACATCACATTAGAAACTCCAAAGTTCTTTTTAGGTAAAAAAAGTAATCAGTTCGTAAGTGGTAGTAATGGTAATATAGAAATAAGTTCATCTAACTTCCACCTTACACCACAAGGTAATGTCACAATGAGTGGTGAGATTACAGCAGCTGGTGGTACAATCGGTGGTTTTATAATTGGTGACGAATTAACATCTACTGCTGGTACATTGATACTTAGAGGTGCTAGTGGAAGAATTACAGCATCAAATGCTCTAATAACCGGTGATATAAATGCTAACACAATAACAGCCAATACTGCTGGTACAATAGCTAACTTTAATATAAATTCAACGGAGATAGCTTCTTCTAATAATAAACTTAGGTTAAAAGCTAATGGACAAATAACTGCTTCAGAAGCTCAAATTACAGGAAAAATTACGGCTACGAGCGGACAAATTGCAGGATTTACTATTAATGGTACAAAACTACAACAAGGAACATCTTTCAATTTGGATGGAAATGCTTCTGCTGATTTCTTTATATCATCTTCTGATTTTCAAGTCACACCAAGCGGTGATGTTAGTGGCTCTAAAGTATTATTTACGGGTGGAACAATAGGTGGTTGGACACTAACTTCAGACAGATTAAATAGTTTAGATGATAATTTTAGAATTAGTAGTGCTGGTTCTATAACCATAAAAAATCACTCATTTGGACAATCAGGATTTCAAGTTATAGAAAATAGTGGCACTACTCAATTTTATGTTGGTAATGGTTCTACAAGATTTATAAAATTTGATGGTAGTAATGTTGATATTGGAACTGAAAAATTAACTGCTAGTGGTAGTTCGATAAACTTAGGTGCACCAAGTTTTAGATTAGGAAGTGCTTCAAACTTTATAAGCGGAAGTGGTGGTTCGTTAGTCATACAAAATACTGGAACTACTATTCTTAGTGGTAGTAATGTGAGAATAGAAACTCCTAGATTCTTTTTTGGAAAAGCTAGTTCTCAATTTATAAGTGGTAGTGACGAAAAGATAGAAATAAGTTCATCTAAGTTTCATTTGAAAAATAATGGTGATGTAATAATGAACAACATTACAGCCTCTAACGCAAATGTTAGTGGTAAGATGACTGCTACAAGTGGTGAGATTGGTGGTTTTACAATTGGTGATGATTTATCTAATTCTGCTGGTTCAACATTAAAACTAAAAGGTAGTAGTGGACAGATTACAGCATCAGCTGCTCAGATTACAGGAGATATAACTGCTAATACTATTACTGCTAATACGGCTGGTACAATAGCTAATTTCCAAATTAATTCAACAGAAATAAAATCAGCTAATCAAAATCTTAGATTAAAAGCAAATGGTCAAATTACAGCATCAGCTGCTCAAATCACAGGAAAGATTACAGCAACAAGTGGACAGATAGCTGGATTTTCAATTAGTGGGAATACCCTAACTGCTACAAACTTCACATTGGATGCTAGTGGTAAAAGAATTACATTAGGAACTGGTAACAATATTTTTATAGCTGATGGTGATGAAGGTATTCAATTAGGACATGCTACTTTTGCTAGCGCTCCTTTTAGTGTTACAAAAGCTGGTCTTGTAAAAGCTACATCGGGTACTATTGGTGGTTGGACACTAAGTGGTACGCAGATATCAAGTAATAATTTAATAATGGATTCAGCTGGTGTGATACAAACCTCTGATTACGCAAGTAATACTAAAGGTTGGAGATTAAGTCCTGCTAATGGTGGTGAAGCTGAATTTCAAAATGTAAAAATTAGAGGAACACTATCTACTGCTGTGTTTGAAAAGGAAACAGTAAATGCAGTTGGTGGACAACTTTACATAGCTAACTCTACTGCTATAACTGGTTCAGCTACAATAGCTGCTACAGCTGCTACAATGAGTGTTGCTAATGTTGGTGGGTTTGTAGCCAATGAAGTTCTATCAGCTAAGAAGGTAAGTGCTACAGGCTTTGCTACAGAGTATATGTTGGTACAGAGTGCTTCAAGAGATTTCCCATCAAGTGAAACAGATTTTCGTGGTAAACTTTTTGTAGTAAGAGGGTACAATAGTGGAAGCACAGGTGACTCTGGTTCTTTGGGTGATGTAGCTAATACATCACAATCATTTGAACCAGGTCAGGTTATAGTATCAACAGGAAAAATTGGAACTGGTTTCATAAGACTGAACGCTAATCCAAATGATGTAACAACTCCTTACATAGATATTGTTGAAAGAACTGGTAGTGGAGTTTATGATGTAGATTTAAAAGCTCGTTTGGGTGATTTGAGTGGATTGAGTAGTGGGTTGTTATACGGAAACGCTTCACCTGGTTTTGGATTGTTCACAGAGAACGTATTTTTACAAGGTGCTATAACTGCTACTACAGGTTCATTTACAGGTAAGGTTCATGTTGGTACGACAAATGGTATTGTTATAGATGGTAACGCAAAAAAATTATTCCAAGGTACAGGAACACATAACAATCAAAATACTGGTTTTTATATGGATAGTACTGGTAAATTTAGTTTGGGTGATAAGTTAGTTTGGGATAGTAGTACAGAAACCTTAACGATAACAGGAACAATAAACATAACAGATGGTAGTGGATTTGCTACAGCAGCTTCAGTAAGTGGTAGTTTTCCAAGTGCTACTTCGGTATCTGCTAGTTTGAATGCTTCGTCAAGTGCTTTACAAACTAACATAAACGCGGTAGAAGCAAATGTATCTGGTGCATTCACAAGTACCTCTGCCTCTATCGCTACAAAGATTATGACAGATGCTAGTGGTAAGATAGTACAAACTCCAAGTACTTCTGGTTTAAGTGGATTGATATTAAAATCTACTCACCTTGGTTTTGCTAGTAGTGGAACATTCAAAGCCTTTATCGGTAATACAGGAAACTTTCTATTTAAAAATGATGATGATAACCTAATATCATTTGGACAATCAACGTCTGTTGGTGATGGAACAACCACATCTAACTTAGTTATTAAAGCAGCTAACGCTTATCTTAGTGGTTCGTCTATAAACCTACTAACATCAAGATTTTTCTTTGGTGATAGTTCTAATTTTATAAGTGGTAGTGGTGGTAATTTAAAAATATTTAGTACTGGAGAAACAACACTATCAGGTAGTTCTGTAACAATTGAGACACCCAAGTTTTTCTTAGGTAAAAAAGGTTCTCAGTTTGTAAGCGGTAGTAATAATCAAATAGAGATAAGCTCTTCTAAGTTCCATCTAAATAATGATGGTAATGTTATAATGAATCAAATTACTGCTTCTGATGCAAATGTGTCAGGTAAAATTACAGCCGATAGTATTGTTGCAAATACAACAGGAAGTATAGCTGGTTTTACCATTAATAGTGAGGAGATACGTTCTTCAAATAATAATCTCAGACTAAAAGCCTCAGGAAATCTAACCGCTTCTAATTATTTATTTAATGGTAATGGTGTGATAACTGGCTCAGTTACTATCGGAACAAGTGCTACAATACTAGGTTCGTTGTCTGCTGGTAGTATTGCTACACCATCTTCTGGTCCTCCGTTTAAGTCTGAAATCAATTCACAAGGTTTTGCTAGATTTACATCTGCTTCTATAGCTGGTTGGGATATAGATTCTACATCGATAGCTTCTGTAGATGATAAAGTTATAATAGATTCTTCTAACAAAAGAATCACAATTAATAATACATCTTTTGGAAGTGCTGGTATTCAATTAGATTACAATAGTGGAACACCAAGATTTTTTGCTGGCAGTGCTACAAAGTTTGTAAAATTTGATGGTTCTAATGTAGATATAGTTACGGAGAAACTAACTGCTAGTGGTAGTTCTATAAACTTAGGAGCACCGAGCTTTAAGTTAGGTTCTTCTAGTAATTTCATAAGTGGTAGTGGTGGTGATTTAGTTATACAAACTACTGGTACAACTACATTGAGCGGTAGCGCTATAAACATACAGACTCCTAAGTTTTACTTAGGTCAAGGAACATCTCAGTTTATAAGTGGTTCAGATGGAAACATTGAGATAAGCTCTTCAGCATTTCATTTAGATCCTGCTAATAACACTATGGTAATTAGTGGTTCTATAACTGCTACTACAGGTAAAATTGGTGGTATGTTGTTAGAGAATAATAAACTTAAATCACAATATGGTGATGGTTCGGTTATCACAAAAATTGTTACTGTTGAGGGTTCTAGTAAATACTATATAGATGGAGTACAACAACCAACATTAGAATTAAAAGTTGGTAACACATATAGATTTGATAATTCACATAGTTCTAATGGCGCACATCCATTTAGATTTGCTACATCAGCAGATGGGACACAATATAATACAGGAGTTAGTGTGGTAGGTACTCAAGGTAGTGGTGGAACTGCTTATGTACAAATAACAGTTACAGCTGATACACCGACTACATTATACTATAAATGTACTGCACATGGTAGTATGGGTGGTCAGCTAAATATTGTTACAATTGGAACATTGGAACTCAATGGTGTAAACGGACAGATTACAGGTTCAAAGGTATTGTTTGAAGGTGGTAAAATTAGTGGTTCTAATTTAGAAATAAATGTACCTAATGTTACAATGAGTGGTAGTTCTGTTGATATAAGAACATCACAATTTTTCTTAGGTAGTAATAGTCAGTTTGTAAGTGGTAGTAACAACAACATAGAAATAAGTTCTTCAGCTTTTCACCTAAACCCATCTAATAATACTATGACTATTAGTGGTTCGATAACTGCTACAGATGGTAACATAGGTGGTTTCACAATAGACTCCGATGAGATAAAGAGCACGGCTTTAGCTGGAGAAACAGTGAACTATACTGTTACTAATAATGGTTCAAGTAATTACCTTATAGATGGTGTGTCCAAACCAGCTCTAACATTCTTAGTCGGTAACACATATGTGTTTACTATGGATAGTGGAGTGATGAGTGCTCATCCATTTAGAATTGGAACATCTGCTAATGGTAGTGCTATAACCGATGGTGTGACTGTAACAAGCACATCACTAACTATCGTGGTTAGTGCTAGTACACCAACATCACTTTACTATTTCTGTACTGCTCATAGTGGTATGGGTAATTCCATAACAGTTAATGCTGGTATACCAAAACTTTTGCTAAATGGTGAGTTAGGTCAGATTACTGCTTCAGCAGCTAAAATTACAGGTGATATAGTTGCTAATACGATTACAGCGAATACTGCTGGTACTATCGGTCAATTTACGTTAGACTCCGTAGGACTAAAAAGTTCAGATGGGGCATTAGTACTCTCCGGTTCAGGTCAGATAACTGCTTCAGCCGCACAGATAACTGGTAAAGTTACCGCAACTAGCGGAGTTATCGGTGGGTGGACTGTTGGTTCTACTTTATCTGCTACAAATATTTTATTAGATCCTGCTACACCAAAAATTACTTTGGGTAGTAAGGGAACATTAACTGATAGCAATACGGGATTTTATGCAGGAACTGATGGAATTGCATTGGGTGCTAGCTCGGTATTCAAAGTGACATCTGCTGGTGCTTTAACAGCAACTTCTGCTACTGTCACGGGCGATATAATTGCTAACACAATAACAGCAAACACTGCAGGAACAATAGGAAACTTTAGTTTAAACTCGGTAGGGATAAAAAGTTCTAATTCAAAACTGATTCTTTCAGCATCAGGACAGATTACTGCATCGGATGCAAAAATTACAGGTGATATAGTTGCTGAAAATATTACAGCAAATACTGCGGGTACTATTGGTCAATTTACATTAAATTCTGTAGGATTGAAAAGTTCAGATGGCGCATTGGTTCTATCTGGTTCAGGTCAAATAACAGCATCAGCCGCAAAAATAAGTGGTGATATAACGATTACAGGAGGTTCTTTAGCCGGAGTAACTGCTGATACAATTAGTGGTTCTGTTGATGCAGTATCATCATCATTAGCTGGTAGACAAACTCCATTCGAAACACAAGTTGTTTTAAGTAGTGGTGGAATGTCACTTAATAAAAATGATGGTACAAGTTTAGCTGAGTATGGAGCGATAACAAGAATTGGTTTAGCAGCACAAGAACACATATCTGCTAGTTCAGCTGGTATAACTATTAAGGATGGTTCTACAGTAAGAGGAACATTTGTAGCTGGTGGGGTGACAATAGGAAATACCTCACAAGGTCATGTTTCAATGTCAACCGCTGATGTAAGTATTAAAAAAGATGCGAATAATTTTGCTAAAATAGATTCTGATAGTTTTGATATTGTTCTTAATGGACAAACAACTGCTTCATTTGGGGGAACTACTACAATCGGTTCTACTGTTGGTAGACATTTGAAACTTACAGGTCCTGCTTTAGAAATAAAGACAGATGCAAACACAACCGCTCTATCAGCATCAGCTGCTGGTTTAGAGATGAGTGGTAAGGTAGTAGCTACTGAAGGTGAAATAGGTGGATTCAATGTTAGTGGCTCAAGATTATTATCTACAAAAATTGGAGTAGGTGATGGTGGTGCTACAGTATCAAGTTCTGTATTCATGACGCCATCAATCGGATCAAATGCACCTTTGCCTGCTATGGGATTACATGCTAAAAGTGGTTCACTAGGTTCCGGATTTTCTATATTTGCAAAAAATAGTTCCACCCAAGCTGGTTTGGATATTAACATAGGTGAGGTTAGTGGATTTGGTGTTGCTTTAGCAGATGCATCATCAAGAGGACTAAGAATTATCAACATAAAAAATCCATCAAATGATTCTGACGAGCTTGCAATAATCGGTAACGGTGGTGTTTATAATAGTTCATTTACCAGCACAAACACTAAATCTGGTTTTAGGTTTGTTGCAACAGATGATGTAGTAACGTTTCAAGTAGGTAAAGCAGATGGTGCACATCTAAAATTCTCATCAGCTGATAACCTGATGTACATAAGTTCATCTAACTTTTTCTTAGGTAATTCCTCAACTAATTTTATTAGTGGTTCAAATGGAAACATAGAAATAAGTTCTTCTAACTTTCATTTATCACCATTGGGTAATCTAACCGCTTCAAACGCAAACTTTGAAACTGTAACTATTCGTGGTGGTACTGCTGCTAACGATGTTTCTTCAGACTCAAATCAATCTTTTGTAGGTGGTGGAACTTTTAATTTAATACAACAATCAAGCTTTAACTCTGTTATCGGTGCTGGTGCACACAACCTTATAAACCTTGGTTCAGATTTCTCATCAATACTATCAGGAGTTTCTTGTTCTATAGATTCACATAGCGATAGGTCTTTTATAGGTGCTGGTAGTGGAAGTAAAATTATTTCTTCTTCTAATCAATCATTCTTAGGAGCTGGTGCAGCTAACACTATAAAGTTTGCTTCCTCTTCATTCATAGGTGCTGGTATAAATAATAGTATAGTTGGAGATCCCTCTCTAACACCTAATGATGTAAGAGTTGGTGATTTTCCACAAGATGATTTTTCTGCTAAAGAATCTGTTATTGTTGCTGGTAGTAATAATAAAATTACATTAGCATACCAATCTTTTATAGGCAGTGGTCAAAACAATGTAATAAGCGGTTCTGTTGGAACTATTAATACCGGATTTGGTATCTATCTCGATGATTTACCTTTTTTAAGTAGTATTGTGGGTGGTTTGGATAATGAGATAAAAAATCTTCAATATGGTTCTTTTATAGGTGGTGGTCAGTTAAATAAAATAAAACATACAGCAGCTGTAACTAATATAGGACAGGCAGGACTTTTCAATAGTATTGTTGGTGGCCAGTATAACGAAATTACAAGTAATAACTCTGTTGGATCTTTTGCGGGTTGGAATTTTATTGGTGGTGGTAGTACAAACAAAATATCAGGTAGTGCATATTCTCTTATCGGTGGTGGTAATGTAAATATTATACATAGTAATGTTAATTATTCTACAATAGTTGGTGGAAGAACTAATGTGATTGGAAGTAGCACATCACAACCAGATTACTCTTTTATAGGTGGTGGATATCAAAATGAAATAACAGGAGATGAAGGAGATTATAATGTTGTAGTTGGTGGTGAAGATAATACAATAACAGGTACTGGTAATTCGAATTTTATAGGCAGTGGTGAAGATAATGTAATATCCAGTACTGGAAACTATAATGCTATTTTAGGTGGTGAAGCTAACACAATCGGTAGTAGTTACACAGACACCTTTATCATAGGAAGTGGGATAACTGCAAATGCAAGTAATACAACTTTTGTTGAAGGTTTGAATGCTAGTGGTAATATAATCGTAGGTGGTACTGTAGATGGTATCAATATAGCTGATAGTTTAAACCAAGCAGTTAAGACAACATCCTCACCAACATTTGCTGCTGTAACTATAACTGGTGATATAGATTTAAATGGAAACCTTGTAGGTGATGATGCTACCGATATAACAAACATTGAGTCTATATATGCAGACCACTTACGTTCAGATGCTGATGGTGCAAACAACTATATTAATTTAGATGATAATGATTTTTCTTTTATTATTAACGGAAATGAAGTAGCATCATTTGAAGATAATACGATTAATTTAAACGATGGTGGAAATAATGTAGATGTTAGGATGGAAGCACAATCTGGTCAAGGTGGTGCATTTAGTAAGGCAAACTTATTTCATCTCGATGCCAGTTTAGGTATAGTTTGTATCGGTAACACACCACAAAGTACAGACGCATCAAGACTTTTTCAAGTAACAGGTAATAGTGCTACAGACATCGTTAGGATATTTAACGATGGTAATAATGAAAATCGAAGTGGTATGCAACTAAGACTTGGTACTGATAATGGTACTGGTACAAATGAGTACATTATGTTTAGACGAGGTGATGAAACAGCAATTGGGTTAATTAGTGCTACTAGTGGTGTTGTATCTTATGGAACATTTACAGGTGTTCACAATGCTAGTATTTTAGAATCAGATTCAGCATCAGCAAATGTTATTACTGGAATGCCATCATCAAGTCAATATCACGAATACCCACAAGGAACTGTGGTTTCAATGGTAAGTTCTAGTTATGATGGTTCACTACAGCCAGTAAGTTTTGTAGTATCCTCATCAGCTTATCAAGACAAAAGAGCATTTGGAGTTTATTTAGGTAGCCACAATTGGGATGATGACCAAAAAAGTCACGCTATAGATAAACACCTTATAATGTCTGTTGGTGATGGTTATGTAATGGTATGTAATCAAAATGGTAATATAGAGACAGGAGATTACATAACAACTGCATCTGGTTCAGGTGGATATGGATGTAAACAAAGCGATGATTTACTACACAACTATACAGTAGCAAAAGCATGTGATTCTGTGGATTGGAGTAATGAATCTACAACCTACAAACTTTTAGCTTGTACATATCATTGTGGATAATTGATAAACCTTATATTTATATATGAATAAGAACATAGGAAATTATGGATAAACTTACAGAATTTTTAACAAAACCATTTCTAAACGAAGGAGCTAGAGATCCTGGCATCTTCAAAGCTATCTTTTTAGCTGGAGGACCTGGCAGCGGTAAATCATTTGTAGCACAAAAGTTATTCGGTATACCTGAAAAGATAAACGTATCTAAGACAGGTTTAAAGATGGTAAATCAAGATAGTGAACTTGAACTTTTGTTAAAAAAGTATTTTGGAACAACAGATATAGACAATATGCCTGATGAGTTATTTGCTGATTTGACTGGTGTAGATAAAAAAGGTAAACCTGTAGATTATGATACAAGTGGATTAAGAAAGTTTGCTAAGTCATTAAGTAAAGAAAGATTGAGATTATACACCAATGGAAAATTAGGTGTTATTATAGATGGTACAGGACACAACTTTAGTAAAATTAAAAAAAGAAGAAAAGATTTGATGGATATGGGTTACGATACCTATATGGTTTTCGTAAATACCTCATTAAAGATTGCTAGGGAACGAAACGAAAAGAGAGATAGGGTTGTACCAGATGCTATCGTTGAAAAAAGTTGGGAAGATGTTCAAGGTAATTTGGGTGCCTTTCAAGGTTTGTTCGGTGGTTCTAACTTTATGATTGTTCAGAATAATAAGATGTTATCAGATTCTCAAATAACTAAACATTTTAAGATGTTGGTTAGCAAGGGTATAGATTCATTTTTAAAGAAACCGATTAAAAGTAAAGTTGGTAAAGCTTGGTTACGAAGAGAAAAGAAACATCAAAAGGTATTTAAAGATCCAGGCCAATCTAAGTTTTTTGAATCCATAAAAGTTCCTGTTGATATCGGTGATACAGTTCTTATGGGTAGATTTAAAAATAAAAAGGTAGTTGTTAAGTCTATCGATTATAATGAAAAGGGAGACTTACTTATCAATGGTAGAACTGCTTTAAAATTTAGAATAATGAAGAAGGATACAAACGAAGAGTTTGGTGCACCTGCTGGTACATTACCATCACCAAGTCGTAAGATGGTAAAGAAGATGAAGAGAAAAGGTAACACTTCAGTTCCTTATGGTAGTGGTTATAAGAAAGTAAATGAAAATGATAAAGCTGAGTTATACAAATTGTATAGTATGGGTATGAAAGCATTTACTGGTAGTGCTAAACATAAAGAAATACTAAAGAAGATAAAAGTTTTAAGAAAAAAATTAGGAATGAATGAAGCTCAAAAGACTGTAACAGATAAAGTTTTTGATAAGAAAAGAGAATCTGGTGCTTGGACAGTCATAGGACATATAAAAAAGAAAGGTAAATCTACCTTTCATGTTAGAGACGAAAAGACAAAGAAAAGATTTGATGTCAAATTGATGGAACAGAAACAAATCAAAAAAACTATCGGTGTATTTGGTGGAAGATTTCAACCATTTCATAGTGGGCATTTAGCCACATACAATTGGTTAAAAACGCAGGTAGATGAGGTTTACATAACAACATCTAACATCAAACAACCACCAAGACATCCAATGGACTTTAAGGAAAAGGTTCGTCACATGACAAAGATGGGTATAAAGAAGAATAGAATCATACAGGAGAAAACTCCGTATGTAGCAGTTAACCTATTGAAAAAATTTAATCCAGACACAACCGCTGTGGTTTATGCATTTGGGAAAAAAGATGCCGGTCGCCTCAAAGGTGGAACTAAGAAGAGTGGTGGTAAGACTTACTATCAAGACTATAAGAAGAATAAAAACAACTTAGAAGGTTTTGAAACACATGGTTACTATATCACCGCTCCACAGTTCGGTTCGGTTAGTGGAACACAGATGAGAAAACTTTTAGGTGACCCGAAGATTGATGATAGTGAAAGAGAGAAAGCATTCAAAAAAGTATTTGGATACTATGATAAAGGTATCTACAATATGATGACTAATAAGTTTAAAAAGTTATTTGAGTCTTACGATTTAACAGATGAGTTAATAAAAGAATTTTTAATAGAAGCAACTGGTACAACAGGTGGAAACTTAGACGATGGTCCTTCTACATTCTATACGGATTATCCTACATACAAAAAGACTTCTAAAGAATGGTTGGATTCTATATATTCTGATGCTGGTTGGAAAATTCTTGATTATATTTTGGATGACAATGCTAAAAATTCTATAGAAAAAAACTATCATTCTGTCCCACTTACTTTTTTAGATCACGGACAACAAGGTGGTTCTGTAGGAGCTGTAAATAAATACAAAAATTGGATGAGTGAAGTTGTAAAACCATTAGGTTGGCAAGTTGTGAGTTGGATGGGAACTGAAGCCGCTATTAATAATATCATTGGTAGTCTTTTTGCAGCTGGTGCTGATGGTGATGAGTACACAGAAGAAGATTTCAAACTTACTGAAAAGATAAACTTAGACAAAGAAGTTAAACTATTATTAGAAGGTGGGGCATATGGACACCTTAATCATCCGTTTGATGATAAAAATTTGACATTTTCAGATTTTAAAACACTAATTATTAATACACTACAAGGTAAACTTGATAGTGAAGGAGCAGTCACAGAAAAAACAGATGGTCAAAATATAATGGTAAGTTGGAAGGGTGGAAAACTTATCGCCGCTAGAAACAAAGGTCACATCAAAAACCACGGTGCTGGTGCATTAGATATCAACGGAATAAAGAATATGTTTGCTGGTAGAGGTGAGATAGAAAAAGCCTTTGTATATGCTATGAGAGATTTACAGAAAGCGGTTGGTGGTTTAAGTGATGCTCAAAAAAATAAGATATTTGATGAGGGTAAGAAGTTTATGTCTTTAGAGGTTATATATCCTAAGACAGCAAATGTGATACCTTATGATAAATCTTTACTTCAGTTTCATGGAACCATAGAATATGATTCTGCTGGTTCTCCTATAGGTGAGGATAGAGGTAGTGCGAGAGTATTAGCTGGTATGATAAAACAAATAAATCAAGATGTACAGAAAGCGTTTAAGATTGAGAAACCTTTTATATCTAAGTTACCACAAGTAAAGGACTTTAGTAAAAGACAAAGTTACTTCTTAGGTAAGTTAAATAAATTACAGAATGAATTTAACCTAAAGGGTAATAATACACTATCAGATTATCATCAAGCTTATTGGATGGAGTATATTTATAATGCAGGAAAACAATTTAAGTATAATGTTCCAAATAACATATTAGTTAAATTAACTCGTAGATGGGCATTTTTAGACAAGTCTTACAAAATACCACAAATTAGAAAAGATATAAAGAATGAAAAGTTTTTAAATTGGATATTAAAAACAGACAAAATGGATTTAAAAGGGTTACAAAAGAAACATATTAGAGATTGGGAAGTTCTTTTCTTTGAGTTGGGTGCTGAAATATTGAAAAATCTTAGTGATTTTATAGCAGCTAATCCAGATAAAGCAGCTCAACAAATTCGTAAGGATTTAGTGAAAGCAGTTTCAAAAGTCAAAACTTCAAAAGATCCAAAGGTACTAAACACATTAAAAACTCAATTGGATAGATTGAAAGCTATCGGTGGTTTAAAATCTGTAGTTCCGAGTGAAGGTATTACTTTTGTATTTAAAGGAAAGTTATACAAGTATACTGGTGCTTTTGCTCCAGCAAATCAAATCTTAGGTATGTTAAAATTCGTATAGGAGTAGGTTATGGGATATAGTAAAGAGTCAGAAAGACAAAACAAAGCATTAGGAGATTTACTATCTGGTAAAACTCCTGAAAAAAGAGTAATGGTTGGTTACAAAGGTAAAGAACAAGAAAGTGGTGACCAAATCAGTAGACTTTCAGATATTATGAAAGAGGCTAGAATGCCTATGTTTTGTCCTAAGTGTGATGTTATTATGAAAAAAAGACTTGATAATAAGTTTTGGAGTATGTTTGGTCATTGTTTTGATTGTCAGGTAAAAATAGAGAACAAGATGAGAATTGATGGTACATATAAAGAATGGGAAAAAAATAAAATAAAAGAAAACAAAATATCTTTTGTAAAAGAACAAATACAGGCTATAGAAGAATGGAAAGATATGAAAGCTCCTGAATTTTACAATAATGTTGGTGTTAACGAACCAATGTTAGAAAAAGAAAAATGGGATGTTAATGTTGAAAAAATTCAAAAAGAAGCTAAAGAGGCTTTAGAAAAATACACAGAAGTTTTAGAACAATTGGAGAACGAAAAATGAAGTTATGGAAAATAATACTTGGTATCTTAGGAGCCGTTGGTGCTCTTTTTGCTGCTTCTTCAAAGAGTAAAGAAGTAAGAGAACTTAAAAAGGTTATCAACGAAAATAAGAAAGAAGAAAAGAAAGTTGAAAAGCAAATAAAAAAGTTAGAAGAAACTAAAACGTCTTCTAAAAAAGAAGTTGGTAATCTTAAAAGAAAACTAACTAATTCTAAAAAGAAAACTCAAAAGATGCAAGAGGTTTACGATAACGATGAAGTAGAATCAGCTGAAGATTTTTTGAGAAAGTTCGCTAAAAGCAAATGAAGATAGCTGTAAAAATATTAAAATACTTTTTGATATCATTCTTCGTGTTGTCAGTTGCTAGTAGTCAATCTTACACACAAGCTGAAGTATTGGAGATGATAAAAGAAAGAGACTTACAGTGGGAAGGTAAAGTAGACAATGCAAATAATCTAATTGCGTCTCAGAAAGAAGTCATTGATGACTCTGATAAGTTGATAAAAGAATTGGAAAGTCAAGTAAAAACTGATTCTTTACTGCTTTTTAAAAAAAGTGAACAGATTGAGTTGTTGAAAGAAAGAGATGAGGCTAATCAAAAGATGATTAGGTTAGTAAAACCAAGGCTATGGGAACATAGATACCTTTGGTTTGTTGTAGGAATTTACTTAGGGAAGCTATTATGAAACCAGGTGTTCTAAAAGATGTGATAAAAAAAGAGTACTCTAAGTGTGCTAAAGACCCTATATACTTTTTAAAAAAGTATTGTGTGGTTCAGCACCCAATGAAAGGTAAAGTTCCTTTTCATCTTTATCCTTATCAAGAAAAGTCTCTTGCTACATTTGAAGAACATAGATTTAACATCATACTAAAAGCTCGTCAGTTAGGATTATCTACATTGACTGCTGGTTACTCTCTTTGGATGATGACATTTCATCAAGATAAAAACATATTAGTAATCGCAACTAAACAAGATACTGCTAAAAACTTAGTTACAAAGGTTAGGGTGATGCACGCTAACTTACCATCTTGGTTAAAACAAAAATGTACGGAAGATAATAAACTATCTCTACGATATAATAATGGTTCACAGATAAAAGCTGTTTCAAGTGGTGAAGATAGTGGTCGTTCAGAAGCTCTATCTCTACTGATACTTGATGAGGCTGCTTTCATTGATAAGATTGAACCGATATGGGCTGCTGCTTCACAGACACTATCTACTGGTGGACAATGTATTGCACTATCTACACCAAATGGTATAGGTAATTGGTTTCATAAGACTTGGGTTGGTGCAGAAGATGGTAGTAATGATTGGAACTTCATTAAACTTCATTGGAATTTGCATCCTGAGAGGAATGATGAGTGGAGAGCAGAACAAGACAAACTATTAGGCCCGTCATTAGCGGCTCAAGAATGTGATTGTGACTTTCTAACCTCTGGTCAAACTGTTATAGATGGTGTTATACTAGAGGAGTATAGAGAAAAACAGACTCAAGACCCTTTAGAAAAAAGAGGAGTTGATAGTAACCTTTGGATATGGCAACCACCTAACTATACAAAAGATTATGTGTTGAGTGCTGATGTTAGTAGAGGAGATGGCTCGGATTACTCCGCATTTCATGTTATGGAAGTAGAGACTATGGAACAAGTAGCAGAATACAGAGGTAAGATATCAACAAAAGATTTTGGAAACTTATGTGTAAATACAGCAACAGAATATAACAACGCCTTATTAGTAGTTGAAAATAACAATATAGGTTGGGCTACATTACAACAATGTATTGATAGAGGTTATGAAAACCTTTTTTATACAAGTAAAGATTTAAAGTATGTAGATACAGAACATCAAATAAATAATCGATATAGAAACCAAGATAAGAATATGGTAGCTGGTTTTTCTATGACAATGAAGACAAGACCTCTGGTAATAGCTAAATTAGAAGAATATTTTAGAGAAAAGTCAGTAATTGTTCGTTCAAATCGATTAATTGATGAGTTGTTTGTATTTATATATAACAATAATAAAGCTGAAGCGATGCAGGGATACAACGATGATTTAGTGATGAGTTTTGCTCTCACTCTTTGGGTAAGGGATACTGCATTGAGATTACGAAATGAAGGAATAGAACTAACTAAAAGAACTTTAAGTGGTGTAACATCACAGATGATACCACAAAAACCAACCAATCAAACGAACTCTTGGGAAATAGAAGTAGGACCCAACGGAGAAAAAGAATCGTTAGATTGGTTACTTAACTAAGAGGCATAAAAATGGCAGATAAAGATTTATTTTCGAGACTAAAACGACTATTTTCTACGAATACAATTGTTCGTAATATTGGTGGAAGAAAGTTAAAGATTGTAGACACAGGACAATTACAATCTAATGTACAGACTAATTTAGTTGATAGATATAGTAAGTTGTATTCTAATATGCAACAATATGGTTACAATGACCAACTATATCAACAACAACTTCGTTTAGGATTATTTAGGGATTATGAATCAATGGATAGTGATTCCATAATCGCCTCTGCATTAGATATCTATTCTGATGAATCTACTATGAAAAACGAGTATGGTAAGGTATTGGATATTACAACAGATAATGACCAGATTCATGACATACTCCATAACCTATTTTATGATATCTTAAACATAGAGTTTAATCTATGGCCTTGGGTTCGTAATATGAACAAGTATGGTGATTTCTTTTTACAATTAGAGATTACTGATAAGTATGGTATCACAAATGTAACTCCTATGTCTGCTTATGATGTGGCTAGAATGGAAGGACACCAGCCCGATAATCCACAAATGGTTCAGTTTATGCTAACACCACAGGGTGATAGTAGTAGACACTCAGCTAAACAGAAAGACCCAAAGACATTTGAGAACTATGAGGTAGCTCACTTCAGATTACTTTCAGATTCTAATTATGTACCTTATGGTCGTTCTATGTTAGAGGGTGGTAGAAAGGTGTGGAAACAATTAACTCTTATGGAAGATGCTATGTTGATTCATAGGATTATGAGAGCTCCTGAAAAAAGAGTATTTAAATTAGACATTGGTAATATACCACCAGCTGAAGTTGATAACTTTATGCAACAAACAATTAATAAGATGAAGAAGGCTCCTGTTATCGATGAGAAGACAGGTGACTATAATCTTCGTTACAACATCCAAAACCTTACAGAAGATTTCTTTTTACCGGTAAGGGGTGGAGATAGTGGAACTAACATCGAATCACTTAGTGGTTTAGACTATGATGCTGTTGACGATATTGAATATTTAAGAAACAGACTTATGGCTTCTCTGAGAGTTCCAAAGGCTTTCTTAGGATATGAAGAAGGATTGGGTTCTAAAGCTACGTTGGCTGCTGAAGATGTAAGGTTTGCTAGAACAATCGAAAGAATACAGAGAATTGTAGTTAGTGAGTTGACTAAGATTGCTGTAGTTCATCTGTATGCTCAAGGTTATCGTGACCAAGAGTTGGTAAACTTTGACTTAAAACTTACCAATCCATCTACTATATACGAGCAAGAAAAGCTTGAATTGTGGAATCAAAAAGCTTCTTTAGCAGACTCTATGATAAGAGATGGTTTGATGTCAACAGAATGGATTTACAAAAATGTGTTTGGCTTTAGTGACGAAGAAATGAAAGAGAACGATGACCAAATAATTTTTGATTACAAAAACAAGTTTAGAAGACAACAGATTGAAGCTGAGGGTAACGATCCTGCTAAAAGTGGTCAGTCACAAGGTACACCATCTGATTTAGCTATGGGTAGAACAGGTCATGAGTTAGAAGATGAGGGTGGTTCGGAAAAAGGTGGACAACCAGGTGCTGGAAGACCAAAGGAAGCTAACAAATATGGTAAGGATAGTGGAGCTAGAGGTAGAGATCCATTAGGAGCACATGATAAGAAGATGGCTCATGGTGCTGTAGCAACACATCACTATGAAAATCTGTTTAAACATTTAGGTAAAAACGCGAAGACACTACTTTCTGAGTCAAGTGAGTTGGAAAATGAATATAAATCAGAAGTATCTTCCCTTAATACTAAGAAAAATTAAGTTATCATATATTTATATATGAAGAATTATATAAACGATTGGAGTATAATATGAGTTCAAAGACAAAACACTCAAAGATCCGTAATACTGGTATCTTATTTGAGTTGTTGACAAGACAAATTACAGTTGATGTCCTTAATAATGATAAAAAAGGTTCAGCGGCTAATATATTAAAGGAGTTTTTCAATAATAAGACTCAATTAGGAAAAGAGTATGAATTGTATAGAGTTTTGACTGTAGAAAATTATACATCTGAAATAAAAGCTAATCATTTAGTAGATGCTGTAGTAAAGGCTCGTCAAAAACTAAATGGTTCTCAATTAAAAAGAGAAAAATACAATCTAATTAAAGAAATAAAGAAGACTTATAATATAAATGACTTCTTTATGGCTAGGATTCCAAATTATAAAGTAAATGCTTCAATATTTAAAGTCTTTGATTCTAATACTGATGGAAATCCAGCGTCTGAAGTAGATAGTAGGTTCACAATCGTAGAGCATGTAACAAGAAAACAGATTTCTAACAAAAAAGAAGACAAGAAACTTGTTGAGGGCTACAAAAAGCAAGAAAAAGACTTGAGATTACTTGCTTATGGTATATTAGTCGAAAAATTTAACAAAAAGTACAGTTCTTTAAGTAAATCACAGAAAAAACTACTTAAAGAGTACATAAATAACATTTCTAACACCAATTCTCTTAAAGAGTTCGTAGAAACTGAAACAATTAAGGTAAAATCTAAACTCCAATCGTTTTTACCTAAAGTTAGTGATAAAGTTACTAAGATTAAGCTTCAAGAAGCTATTAATCAAGCAGAAACTCTTATGAAGGGAAGAATTGTTGAAGATAAACAAGTAGTTACGCTAATGAGGTATTATCAATTAGTTAAGGAGCTTGAAAATGTCTAAAATGGATAAACTCAAAGAGATAATCAGAGAGTTAATCAAAAGGGAACTTGATGAGGCTTCTACTTCAGCTGCCACACCAGGTTACCAAACACCTTACGCATTTAGTGGTGGTAGAAGTAAAGATAAGAAGAAAAAGAAGAAGATAGCTACAAACTCTACTGGATACAGTAAGGTAAATGAGGGTAAGTATCACGATTATAGAAATGACGATACTTTATCACCAAAACAAAAAATTGGTCGTTCAATGAGAGAGATTAGAGATAGTCTTAACGAATTGAACAAGTTAGTAAAGATGAATGTTCGTCTTAAAAATGAATTAAAAGTTGATTCTAGGTCATATTGGAAAAATACACATAAGGCTTTAAATAAAATAAGTGAGAGGTTAGTAAAACTAGCAAACAAAGTTGGTCAATTACAGTAGCTTCGCTATGGCGTTTGAAGACAAAAAGAAATCCTATATGGATACTCTTTTTAGTATTTCGACTCTGTTAAAAAGATGGCAGGTTGAGATACAAAGAAAAGATGTAGATAAGACTTATATGTTAAGAAGACTTGGACAATGGATAGAACAGTTGGAAAGTCTTAAACATGAAATAATGATGGAGAAAGATTAATGATATCACTATTAGAAATAGCACATAGTATGAATGAGGCTGATGACGATAAGTATGTATCTATCGGTTTTGGTAGGTTCAAACTTAAAGGTAAGGAAGATGACGATGATGCTGATGTCTATGCAAAAACCGACTCTGGTGAGTATGTAAAATCTGCTGACCAAGAGAGTGATGACGATGGTGGTGAAAAAGACAAACCAGAACCACAGGGTAGTAAGTTAAGTGGTAGTGATTTTGAAAGAGATAGTAGTGACAACGAAGAAAGTGATGATGTAGAAATATCAGATGCTAACTCTGGTCCTATCGATACGGATGATATTATGGACATGTTAAAAAATGATTCTGAAGTTGTTGATAAGATGGGCGATGATGTGTATTGGGATGGTATGGATTTAGTTAGTTCAAAGTATGATGATGATACAATAGCATCTATACCTGATGATGCTGATATGACTTTAGGAGATTTGAAAAAACAAATAATGGATTACGAAGAAGAACAAGACGAATCAATCAAAGTAATCGATGGAAAAAAATATAAAGCAATAAAGGAATCAAAAAAGAATCCTCGTATATTAAAAGAAATTTATGAGAGAACATTTAGGAGTTTAAAATGAAACAATTAATCGTAGACTATTTACCATTTGAGGTAGGGCCTGACCAGATAAACGAGGCTATGAAAGAGAACAACGGAAAGTTAGTTGTTAAGGGTGTTCTACAAAGAGCAGATACCAAAAATCAAAATGGTAGGGTATATCCAAGAGAAATTTTAATGCGTGAAGCAAAGAAGTATTCCGATGGATTCGTAAAACAAAAAAGAGCTATGGGAGAACTTGACCATCCTGAATCATCTGTTGTGAACTTACAAAATGTATCACATAACATTACAGATATGAACTTCAATGGTGATGACCTAGTTGGTACAGTAGAAATACTTACAACTCCAAGTGGTAACATACTAAGAGAATTATTTAAGAATGGAATTAAACTAGGTATCTCTTCTCGTGGTATGGGTTCGGTTGAATCTGTTAATGAGGGAGAGACACAACAGGTTGGTGATGACTTTGAACTTATTGCTTTTGACTTTGTTTCTAATCCGTCTACACATGGTGCTTTCCTATATCCAATGAATGAGAGTGTTGATAACAATATTTCAGTTCGTGATACTAAGTATGGTAAAGTAGAAGCAGTCATTAACGATATAATGAGAGGCTAATGTCAAAAAAGAGAGACTATAAAGATGAGTATAAGAAATTTCAATCTTCTACAAAGTCTAAAAAGTATAGGGCAGAATTAAATAAGTACAATCGTAAGAAAGGTACTTATGGAAATGGTGATGGCAAAGACGCCTCACACAAAGGGGGAAAGATAGTGGGATTCGAATCACAATCTAAAAACAGAGGAAGAGCTGAAAAGAGTCGTTTAAAGAAAGAGGCTGTTCTAAATGAAAATCCAGCAGTGATTGCAACTGCAGCTCGTATGGCTATACAAAATGCTAAGGGTAAAAAAGTATCAGTCAATACTGCTCGCCAATCTAAATATGCTAGTACAGACCCATCAGCTCACAAGAAAGCTAAAAGTATATTCCAAAGAATTAAAGATAAGTTTAAAAAGAAAGATGATAAACCTAAAAAGAAATCAGCTCCTACCACAGCAGCTGACTTTCGTAGAAGAAGAAGAGGTGAGTCTATAAATGAGAATGATAAAGTAAAGGTTCTTAAACATCTTATCAAAAGAGGTAATAATCCTAAAGATGCTAAAAGGGATGTTCAAAAACTTTATAATAAAGTAAATAAGATGTATAAGAATGCATCACCATCTAAAAAAGCCGAAATCATTTCTTCTCTATCTGCTTATAAAATGGAATCTGTAAATAAAGCTAATAATATAGATAAGATAAAAGATATTGTCAAGAAAAAACAATTCAAAAGAATCGGTGGAGTTATTATAGACATGCAAACTGCTAATGCTATAATGCAAGTACATAAAGCATTAAGTGGTGCTAATAAAAAGAAGTATGAGAAGTTGTCTATATCAAAGATGGCATCTATTGCATACAAACTGATAAAATGATAAAACTCAAAGACATATTACTAGAACATCCAGACGATTACGCTGATAAAGATGCTGATGATATAATCAAACTTTTGAGAAGAAAACAAAAGTATGACCAGTTTGATGGTATAGGAACAACTGAGGCTAAAGACCACGAAGGTAAGATGGCTAAATCTCAATTAGAACGTTCTATGAAGTATGCAAAAATGATTTACAAAATAGTTGATAATGTTGGTAATGGTGGTGAAGTATCAATGCCAGCTTGGGTTCAGTCTAAACTAACCAAATCTATGGATTACTTACAATCGGTATATAATTACTTAGATGGTAAGGATGGTTTAGAAGATAAATTTCAAAAAGAAAATTCAAAAAAGTAATATTTATATCTAAGGAGATAAATTATGGCTAACATTAAATTAAAAGATTTACTAAACGAAATGACAGTAGCTGGTGGTATTGTTTCTGAAAGTCCTTGGACAAAGAACGAAGAAGAAAAACCATCTATAAATGTAAAAGAATTAGTAGAATCAATTCGTAACTTTAACTCTATAGGTGAATCCATCTATGGTAAAGGTAGCTTAAAAGAAGTAGCTGAAAGTCTTTCATCTATTGCTGAAGGTGCTGCTCAACATACTCTATCTGAAGCAGGTGATATGTTTGATAAGGTTACAGTTAGTCGTAATATGAAAGAACTTACAGGCTTATCAAAGCAATTTGGTAAAGTATCTAGCGAAGCTAACTCTCTACAAGAAAGAATGAGTGGTTTATACGAAGACATGGGTAACATCTTAGGTAGATACTATGAGATTGGTGAAAAGCATGTGCCAGGTCATGATGATGAAGATTCAGAAGACAGAGGTGATATGGATGAAGCTGAAACAATGATGTTTAGAGAAGAAGATGATTACAAAGCATTCTTCAAAAAAGCTATGAAAAAATTTAATGTATCTGATATTGAAGATATGAGTGATGAAGATAAAAAAGACTTCTTCAACTATGTAGATAGAAACTATAAGGCGAAAAACGAAAAAGACTAAGAGGTTAATATGTCAATAAAAGTTGTAGTAAAGAATAATAATATCGAGAAAGCTCTCAGTATATTCAAAAGAAAAGTAAAAGATTCAAACCTTATGTTTGAACTTAGAGAGCGTGAGTTTTACAAAAAACCATCTGCTGTTAGAAAAGAGATGAAAAACAAAGCAAAAGCTCGTAATTATTGGAAAAAAATCAAATTAATGGAAGAAGTTAGTAGAAATAGAGGTAGAAAATATTAATTCCTTATATTTATATATATCAAAACTAAACACACCGTTCCTATCGTATACGGTGTAACCGAAATATAATAATTCTATTATAGTTCCCAATAACTATACTAAATCCTAAATAGGAGAATAATAATGGATGATCTCTTAAAAGAGGCAATTGCTGACGCAAAAGCTGTTCGTGAAACTGCTTTAGAAAACGCAAAGATGGCTTTAGAAGAGGCTTTTACTCCAAGATTACAGAATATGTTATCTCAGAAAATCCAAAACGAAATCGAAGACGAAGATGATGAAAAGAAAGATGAAGATGTTGATTTGGAAGAAAGAGAAGATGATGATGAAGACATGGAAGAAAGAGCCATGAATGATGAAGATGAAGATCCTTCTGATGAGCATTCTGAAGAAGAAATGGATGAGTCTGAAATAATCGAAATCGATGGTGTTAAATATGCACCTGTAGTATCTGAAGAAGAAGACGAAGATGAAGAAGATATGGATGAGATGAAAGATGAAGACGATGAAGACATGGATGAAGATCTTGATTTAGAAGCTGTAATTAAAGAGCTTGAATCTGAACTTGATGAGGCTGAAGAAGTCGAAGAAAGTAAAGAAGAAGTTGAAGAACAATCTAAATCTTCTGGCATTGGTGCTGGTGACAACAAAGTTAGTCAACCAAGTGCTGGTGATGAAGAAGATCCGGGTAAAGGAAAACTCAAAGAGGGTGAAGATAAAGACGACAAAGAGGTTGATGAAGATATCGATCTTGATGAAGTTCTTGCAGCTCTTTCTGAGGAAGAAGATGAAGATGAGAAGAAGGATGAAGTTAAAGAACTTAAATCCGACCTTGAAGAACATCGTTCCGTAATCGAAACACTTCGTGAAAAGCTAAATGAAGTCAACTTGTTAAATGCTAAACTTTTATTCACAAACAAACTATTCAGAAAGCATGGTTTGAACAATGAACAGAAGATGAAAGTCGTTGAGCAATTCGATAGAGCATCAAACCTAAGAGAAGTCAAGTTAGTGTATTCTACACTTGGTGAATCTTTTGGTGCTAGAAAAAATGAAATTAATGAATCTAAGGGAGCTGCTTCAAAGCCAATAGCATCTACCAAACCTGAAAAAGAAGTAATAACTGAAAGTTCAGATTTGAGAGATAGGTTTAAAAAGCTAGCTAACCTTATTTAATTGGGAGACAATAAAATGTCAGATTTAAAAATAAACGATTTGATGAGTGGTCATAACCCTCATCAAGAGCTCCTGTCACAGACTCGTAAGTTAGTTGACAAGTGGGAGCCAACCGGATTATTGGATGATATTGATGACTCCACTAAGAAAACAGGCATGGCTGTTCTTCTTGAAAACCAGGCAACTCAGCTTATTAAAGAAGCTTCGGGTACAGGTACTGGTGGAAGTAAAGAAGAATGGAGTGGTGTAGCTTTACCATTGGTTCGTAGAATCTTTGGTGAAATTTCAGCACAAGAGTTCGTAAGTGTTCAACCTATGAACTTACCATCTGGACTGATTTTCTTCTTGGACTTCAAATATGGTTCAGCTAATCAGGCTAATCACATTAAAGATACAGATATATTTGGTAATACTTCTGCATCAGGCGATCCAAGTGGTGGACTCTACGGAAGTGGTAGAGGAGGATACTCTATCAATGATAGAGATTCAGCTCTTATTGCTAACTCAAACATTACAGAAGCTTCAGCTTCTTGGAAAGATGTTGAGTTTGAACCATCTCTAAGTTCTTCTGTTGCTGTTGGTACTGCTAACCAAATAGTAAAGCTAACCGTTACAAGAGCTAATTTCTTAACTGCTGCTCCAAGAGCTGACTTAGAAGGAATTAGATCTTTTGAGGTAAGTGGTTCTGATATATCAGAGTCATTTCCGGCTTATACAACAGTTGATGATACTAATGTAAACTTCTTCGTGAAGACTACAGATGGTAGAATGGATGCTGCTGCTATTGGTGTTAAGTATCATGAAGCTCCAACTGCTGCTCAGCGTGGTGATTTTGAACAAAGTTCATTCACATCACCTGGACCATCTTCAGCTGACGATCTTAAGATTCCTGAAGTTGACATTCAGTTAAGAAGTGAAGCTATCGTTGCGAAAACTCGTAAATTGAAAGCTGTATGGACACCTGAACTTGCTCAGGATCTTAACGCTTATCATAGTGTTGACGCTGAAGCTGAATTAACAGCAATGTTAAGTGAGTACATCGCGATGGAAATCGATTTGGAAATACTTGATATGTTAAGTCTAAACGCTGATGCTAAGACTGCTTATTGGTCAGCTAAAGTTGGCTTTGAGTATGATGGTTCTGGAACAGGCGCTGGCGCTTGGACACAAGTAAGTGGTGCTTCAAATGCATATACAAAGAGTTCTTGGTTCCAAACACTTGGAATTAAGATACAATCTGTATCTAATGCTATTCATCAGAAAACACTTCGTGGTGGTGCTAATTTTGTTGTTGTTTCACCTGAAACTGCTACAATCTTAGAGTCTGTAAGTGGATACGTTGCTAATACTGGTGACGCTTCTTCTAAGACATACGCTATGGGTGTTGAAGCCGTTGGTTCTATAAATAACAGATATACTGTTTATAAGAATCCATACATGACAACTAACGACATATTGATTGGTTTTAGAGGAAGTAACTTCCTTGAAACTGGTGCTGTTTATGCCCCATATGTACCAATGATTATGACTCCATTAGTATACGATCCTCAGAACTTTACTCCGCGTAAAGGTGTGATGACTCGTTATGCTAAGAAGATGGTTAGACCAGAGTTCTATGGTAAAGTCATTGTTGCTGATATCAACGAAGTTTAATTAATTACTTAATTGAACAACTTAAAAAGGGGAGTTTTACTCCCCTTTTTTTGTATCTTGTATATTTATTAATGAGTAAATATATCTATTTTAGGAGAATATAATGGAAGCAATTTGGGCTGGTAGTAGTTCTTTTTCAGCAGGAAACACACCTTACGGGTTTTATGATAGTGATACAGAGTTTTCAGGCTCTGGTAATCATTCTATAGACAAGTTTTCTGATTGGGCTGCTAAAAGATTAGGGTATCCAATAATCGAAGTAGAATTACAAGATAAACAATTCTACGCTTGTTATGAAGAAGCTATCACAGAGTATAGCGCACAGGTAAACCAATTTAATATTAGAGATAATATGTTGGCTTTACAAGGACAAGAAACAGGTTCTGGTTCTACAAAAACAAACTTAACGCATAGAAAACTAACACCGACAATCGGTAGGAACATTCAGTTAGCTGAACAATACGGAACAGAAGCTGGGGTTGGTGGAACAGTTGATTTTAAGAGTGGTTCTATACAAATCACAAGTGGTTCACAGGTTTATGATTTAAATGCACTTTGGGCTAATGTCTCAGAAAGCGGTGATGCTATAGAAGTAAGAAAAGTATTTTATGAGAGTTCTCCTGCTATTACAAGATATTTCGATCCATATGCTGGTACAGGTGATGGTTCTTACAATATGTTGGATAGTTTTGGTTGGGGTAATAACTCACCAGCAGTTCAGTTTATGATGATGCCGATGTATGCTGATTTATTAAAGATTCAAGCTATTGAGTTTAATGACCAGATAAGAAAGTCTGCTTATTCATTCGAGTTACAGAATAATAAATTAAGAATTTTTCCTAATCCAACAAGTACTTACAAACTACACTTTAGATATATTCTAAAGAAAGATAGAAATAATACGTTACAAGGAACCTCTGATGGTGTGATTACAGACTACTCAAATGCTCCTTTTAATAATATGACATTTGCTAATATTAATGAAGTTGGTAAACAATGGATTAAGAAATATGGATTAGCTCTATGTAAGGAGTTATTAGGAACAATACGAAGTAAGTATTCGTCACTTCCTATACCAAATGCAGAAACAACATTGGATGGTGATACTTTAAGAACAGAAGCGGCTACGGAAAAAGAAGGACTAATTACAGAACTTAGGGAAACATTAGAACAGACAAGTAGAAAGGCTTTGTTGGAAGCTGATAAGGATGAAGCTGAGTTCTTACAAGAAAAGTTGTCAAAAGTTCCATACCCAATATACATAGGATAAGAAAATGGCTGGTAGATTTTTACCTCAAAGAGATGTTGACTTAGTAACAAGAGTCAGTAGAGAATTGGTTGGTGATAAACAAGGAAACAAAGACGGATTAATAAATCAAGAATGTGTTGTTTATAAACCATCCTTACAAGAGTCAGCAGTAAACATGTATGGTGAAGCTGCTGGTGGTAAGAAGGTGTATAAGAATGGAGTACAGATGGCTGCTCTTGTCTCAGCTGATGATTTCGATTTCAATACAGATGAGTTTGGGCCTGATGCACAACAGAATGCTACATTCTCATTTTTAAGACAATCATTTATAGATGCTTCAATGGTATTGGAGATAGGCGATTTAATAGATTGGAATTATGGATATTTTGAAGTTGGTTCTATAAACGAAAATCAATTAGTTGGTGGTCAATTTGACCAAAACTTTTCGGTTGTAGCAACAACTTTTTTAATTAGAAAAAGTTCTATACAAATAGAAAGAGTTAGGAGTACATAATGGCTCGTGAAAAACCAATACCTCGTTCTGCTAGAAAGAAAATAAATCGTGGAACATTGAGGTCGAGAGGAGATGACCAAGTAAAAAACATATCAGTTGGGTTGATGGATATCGATGCAGCTATTATGTTTTATTTCAATAATGTTATTAAACCTACTGTTATAGAAAATGATGAAACTATAAAAGTTCCTCTTATGTACTCTAATCCAGAAAGATGGAATAGTATACAAAAAAACGGATACTTAGTTGATAATAAAAAACAACTATTAATACCACTAATTGTATTCAAGAGAAATTCTATATCAAAAGATGAAACTATGTCTGTTGATAAAATAGATCCTTTAAATCCTCAATTATTTCGTACTTTTCAAAGTAAATATTCTAAAAAGAATAGATATGATAATTTTTCTGTTCAACAAGGATTAAATAAAACAAAAGAGCTTTATACAGTGGGTGTACCAGATTATGTAAATCTTGAATATGAATTTATTGTTTGGACATCATATACTGAACAAATGAATAGTATAATAGAAAAAATCATTTGGAGTGAAGGTTCTTATTGGGGTGAAGATGGAAAGTTTAAATTTAGAACCTCAATAGATAACTATACAGATGCTAGTGAATTTACAGTAAACTCTGAAAGATTGATTAGAACTACTTTTTCAGTCACTCTAAAAGGATATTTAATACCCGAAGAATTTAATAGTGTTGTCACAACACAAAAGGCGTTAACACCAAAAAGAATATTAATTGGTGATGATGTAAGTGTAAACCTAACCGATTTGGTAGGAGATAGCCAAACCAGAGATGTAAGAATATCTGTATCGAAAGATGGTGGAGCTGGCGGTGGTGGTGGATTAGAAAAACCATTTACGATAGCAACAGGAACTGGTGTATCTATTGCAGGAGCTGGTCAGTTTGATGGAAGAAACTCTAAAACATTTACATTTAGCATTGGTCAAGATGTAGGAACATCGAGTACAGTCCAATTTGCTAATGTCTCAGCTTCAAGTGCAATTCATATAGGCCCAACATCATTTGAAATAAAACAAAGAGATGATGGAAAAGCTGAGGTAAGTACGGATTGGGTTGTAAAGGGAGATATCATCGCAGAAAACTTTGTGGTTACATCTTCTGTAACATCGATGTCTGTTGCTTTTGCTAGTGGTTCTACTAAATTTGGTGATAGTCCCGATGATACACATAGGATAACAGGTTCTATGAGCATAGTAGGAAACTTGTTAGTTAATGGAGCAGCTACAATTACAGCAACGACTATAACTACACCAGACCAATATATGAGAAAACAATTTGTCAAGAAAGCTGCTTCAATTAGTATACCATCAACTGCTAGTTTTACTGCCGTAACAGCCTCTGCTCCAAGTGGTTTGACTGCTACAAACGAACAAGACTTTGTTTTCTTTATCAATGGACAATATATGGAACATGATGCTCTTACGATTAAGCAAGCTGGTTCAAACTTTTTATTACTTGTAGATACCGATAGTATAGGTTATAGTTTAGAAGCTGATGATGAGATTATTGCTCAAGGAAAGTTTAATTCCTAAAAATAGTTCCCACATTCCACCTTTCTTTTACTACTTCCTTATATTTATTACTATGAGAAAACGACATTGGAAAAATAGAAAGAATAGAAAATGTCCTACTTGTACTAGGATATTAACTTATTCTCGAAAAGATTCCTTTGATAGAGCAGTAGGTAACAACTCTGTCTGTAAGTCATGTGCTCAAACAGATAGAAAAGTAACAATGGAGACATTGGAAAAGATGAAACAACCTAAGACTGTCGAACATAGAAAAAAGATTTCACGCTCTATGAAGACGCGTTGGGAAAAACTGAGAGAGAAAGAGTATGGCTTTACTAGACAGTAAACAATTAAATCCAAGACTTACAGGTTCGTTTACCCTTTCTGGTAGTTTATCAACAGAAAAGAATACACGAATTATAAGCAATTTAACAGAAATTATAAAGGTTACAGTAGTTTCTGATAATGGAAATAAGTATGCTTTTGAAGGTGCTACTGCTCCTAATATCACAGTAGCTGAGGGAAAGACTTATAGATTTGATACATCTGATAGTACAAATAGTACCCATCCTTTTAGATTTAGTACCACATTAAGTGGAAGTTGGGCTGGCGGTAGTGCTTACACAACAGGAGTAACAGTAAATGGAACACCAGGACAAGGAGATTCATACACAGAAATTTCAATCAATAAAGTCACACCTAATCATCTTTATTACTATTGTACTGCTCATGCTAATATGGGGAACGATGGTAAGTTACTTAAAAACGATTTTACAAACTTACATCTCGTAAGTGGTTCATCAGTATCAACCGGTTCGTTTGGACACTTAGTAGTACAAGGAAATGTGACTGCTAGTGGTACTGTAAGAGCAGATGCTTTCGAATCTGTTCAAGGTGGAGACACGATAAGTTTTGGAGATAATTTAAGTGTTACTGGTCAGATAACTGCGAGTGGTAATATAGATACTACAAGTGGTAGGGTATTTGAACAAGGAACATCAGTAATAGACCATGCTACGGCGATGGCTATTGTATTTGGAGGATAATAATGGCTAATACTTTTAAAAATGCTGGAGTTGCTGTTGGAAATAGTGCTACTACTATTTATACTGCACCTGGTAGTACAACAGGAGTTATTCATGCAGTTTACATTAGTAATGTAGATGGAACGAATGACGCAACAATAGATTTGTATGTAACAGATACAAGTGCTGGTTCTGATTTTTACATTATGAAAACAGTAGATGTACCAGCAGATTCAACTTTGGTAATTGAGAAACCTATTAATTTAGAAGCTGGTGATGTACTAAAAGCTGTTGCTTCAGCGGCTGGTGATTTACAAGCTTTTGCGAGTGTATTGGAAATAACATAATATGGCTAACCTAAAATATATAGGTAAAAATATACTAAACCACACCCTTGAAATCAAGAAGGGTGATGTAAGTGGTTCGTCTAGTTCTACTGGTTCATTTGGTAGAGGTGAAGTAACCACATTAGAAGCATCTTCATTTGGAAGTAGTGCTAGTACTTTAATTAGTGGTTCATTTACATCAACAAGCTCCTCATTAGCTAGTAGAATTACCACAGCGGAAACAGAATTAGGTAATACCTTAATCAGTTCATCTGCTCAGATAGCTTCTGATATTAGTGGTTCATTTACATCAACAAGTTCATCACTTGCTGGTAGACTAACTACAGAAGAAGGAAATGTAGATACACTTCAAGCTAGAGATTTAATAGCAGGAGCTGGTTTAACTGGTGGTGGAACATTAGCCTCTGATAGAACTTTCAATGTAGTCGGCGGAACTGGTATTACAGCAAATGCAAATGATATACAAGTAGATTTTTCAGACTCAACTTTACAGACTACAATTAGTGGTTCATTGGGTACTAATGCTACATTGATAAGAAGTCTTACAGCAGCTGGTATTAGTGGTTCATTTACACCAACGAGTTCATCACTTGCTAGTAGACTAACCACAGAAGAAGGAAACGTAGATACTCTTCAAGCTAGAGATTTAATAGCTGGTACAGGTTTAACAGGTGGTGGAACATTAGCTTCTGATAGAACTTTTAACGTAGTCGGTGGAACTGGTATTACAGCAAATGCAAATGATATAGAAATAGATTTTTCAGATTCCACTTTACAAACCACAATTAGTGGTTCAGTTACTTCGGTAAGTTCTTCATTAGCTGGTAGGATTACTACTGAAGAAGGAAACGTAGATACTTTACAAGCTAGAGATTTAATAGCAGGAGCTGGTTTAACTGGTGGTGGAACACTAGCCTCCGATAGAACTTTTAATGTTGGTGCTGGAACAGGTGTTACTGTAAATGCTAACGATGTAGCTATTGGACAGGCAGTTGCAACATCTGATAATGTTACATTTGGTAGTGTGACTACAACAGGAAACATAAGTGGTTCATCAACCTCAACTGGTTCGTTTGGTCAAGGTCATTTTGCTAATAGTTTAGGTATCGGCACTACATCGCCAAGTGCCTTAATTCATGGAACTGGTACAAACGGTACAACATTAAGATTAAAAAATACAAGTAGTGCGTTAAATTATATCCATCTTGAAAATAGTGCGAATACTGGTAACTTCATACAAACAAATGCTGATAGTATAATGTTAAACGCTGATGCATTTGGTTCTGGTGGTGATGTTAGATTAATGACTGGTAATACTATAAGAGTAAGAGTAAACGAACATGGATTAGGTATAAATGCCACACCAGCAGATGATATAAGATTGAGAGTTAAATCATCCGATAACGATGATGGTATTCAATTAGATGACCAAAGTGGTAATTCATTATTTAAAGTATTCCAACAATCAGATGGTGTTGGAAGATTATTTGTAGGTGGTAGCTCATCGGGTACAGTTTTTACTGTAACAGGTGGTGGTGATGCTTCCTATGTAAAGACAGGAACATTTGGTGTTGGCGTTACAAGCCCAACAGCAGAGCTAGATGTAAGTGGTTCTCTTCAAGTATCTGGTCATATAAGTGGTTCATCATCCTCAACTGGTTCGTTTGGTAGAGTTGAATCGGACACATTTAATGCAACAACATTTACAAGTACAGAAGTAACCTCTACAAATCTAACGGTTACAGGAACAATAACTGGTTCTTCTTTAAATGTAAGTGGTGATGGTATATTCGGTGGTAACATAAGAGCAGTAGGTGATGTAATAGCAGAAAGATATATTGTATCATCTTCGGTTACACATCTTACACAATCTTTTAGTAGCGGTTCTACGATTTTTGGGGATAGTGCTGATGATACTCATCTATTTATTGGTAGTAAGATAAGTGGTTCATCAAACTTAACAGGTTCGTTTGGTGCTGTATCAATAGGAAAAGGAACTGCTGATAATCAAAGAGCACTTACCATTTCTGGTAATGTTCAGTTAGATAACAATAATGCAATTTACTTTAAAAGGTCAACAGGTACAGCAGATCCTCATATAATTTATAATAGTAATAATGACTTTAATATTTTCAATCCACTTGCTGGTGAGATAAAATTTGCTGTAGGTAGTGCTGAAATAGTTGTTGTAGATAGTAGTGGATTAACATTTAACGGAAGTAAGACAATCGGTTCTTCTGCTGGTGCTGGTGTAATAACTATTGCGGGTAATAGTGGTTTAAAACTAAAGTCAGGTGGTGGCGGTGGTTCTGGTCCTATAGAACTTATACAAGGTAGTACAACCTATTGGTCAGTAGGTACAAGTGGTGCTTTGACTGGTAGTGCTGACTTGGTGATGAATGCTGGAAAAAACATAAGTGGTTCAGCAACCTCAACTGGTTCGTTTGGTGAAGTTCATACTGAGGGTGTAAAAGGATTAGCTGGGGATTACAGTAGTGTATTATTAGTACCAGATACTTTACAATTTGGCAATGATGCGGATTCAATGTTTAGAAGAAGAACTTCAAACGATGTTGAGTTTAGAATGGCTGGTTCAGATATAGTTAGGATAAACACAAGTGGTTTACAGGTTGAGAATGGTAATTTAGAAGTTGAAAGTGGTAATGTAATAGCTAGTGGAAACATAAGTGGTTCATCAACCTCAACTGGTTCGTTTGGTAATCTTAGGGTTGGTGATAGAACTGCTCATGCTAATAGATTTACAGCGTATGGTGGAAATGAAGGATTTAAGGTAGGTTACGCTCAATCAGGTTTCTTAGCTAGTACAGGTGCTGCTTCAGATGGTGCTGATGCAGAAATAGTAATGACAGGAACTGGTGGTTCTGCTCCATTTAATAATCATGGTAGTATCGTATATAAGACAAGAGCAGTTGATACATTACAAAGAAGTTCACATATATTCTACACAGGTAGAACATCTGCTGAAAGAGTAAGGATTGACCACGATGGTAATTTGGGTATTGGCACAGCTGCTCCTTACTATAAAGCTCATATATCATTTGATAATTCTACTACATCATTTAGTGGTGGTAGTAGTGGAAATTGGGGTGGTAACGGACTGCGAATTGAAAATACTAATAGTACAACAGATACAAAGGCAACCTTACAATTAAGAGCAAATGATTATGATGCTCTAATATCTGCAGTTAAGAAATCAGGTGGTAATACAGGTGAAGTACATTTTAACGTAGATCCTGATGCAAATACAAATCAACTTCTCACATTAGCAGGTTCTAAAATAAGCGGTTCATCAACCTCAACTGGTTCGTTTGGTCATTTGGTAGTTGATGATGCTATTAAAGTAGCACACGGTGGTACAGGTACTACATCTTTAACATCTAATGCTATATTAACTGGTAATGGAACTTCACCTATACAGGCAGAATCAGACCTTACATTTTCTCCTGGAGGTTCATTATCAATTTCAACTACTCAAGATCCAATTTTAATATTAAATAGAACTAGTGGTGGAAGTTCCGCTATACATTTTAAAAATTCTGGAACTACAAAAGCTTACATTTATTCAGACACTAGTCAGAATTTGTATTTTGGAAATCCAACTACGAATCCAGTATTAAAGCTTAATGCCGATGGTTCTTCTGTATTTGCTGGTAATGTAAGTGGTTCATCAACTTCAACAGGTTCGTTTGGTAGAGGGTTTATTGCTGATGATTTATTTGTAGGTGATGGTACAACAACTGGTGGTATAATATCAGGATACAAAGCTGATGGTGCTTACTTATACCTACAGAATAGCACTACCGGTACGGGTCCTGCTAAAGGTATATCACTACAGGCTTATCAAGACGATGGTTATGTGGGTAACTATTCTAATACATCTGGTAAGTTCATAATCTTTGTAAACAATGGTAACACTCATGCAATAACTATCAATGGTACAACAAGTCACAAACTTCTCACATTAGAAGATTCTAAAATAAGTGGTTCATCAACCTCAACAGGTTCGTTTGGTTCTTTAATAGTTGATGGTGTGATACAAGGTGCTACCGAAATAGGTGGTGATTTAACTATAACGGATGCTACACCAGCATTAACTTTTAATGATACAAATGAACATCCATCAAGAATAAGTGGTAATGGTAGTCATGTAACTTTACAAGCTGATTATAATAATACTGGTGCTGGTTCAAGGATTGATTTTGAGATAGATGGTACTAATCAAGCTAGATTGTATGGTCCTACTGGTGACCTTACATTGTATAATGGTGGATTAGTAACTGCTGGTAACATAAGTGGTTCATCAACCTCAACAGGTTCGTTTGGTGATGTTCATATTGTTGATAAACTTCTTATCGGTACTAAAACAGCTGATACTGTATGGAATTTTGTACCTAGAGTACAAATAGAGGGTACAAATGCTGCTTCATCAGCTTTTAATATAGTTCGTAACAGTAATGATGGTTCTCCACCATATATTATAATGACCAAAACAAGAGGTAGTGCAGCTGGTGGAGATACTCTTGTTCAAAATGGTGATATACTTGGTAGAATACTATTCGCTGGCGCTGATGGTACTGATAGAGCTCCGATAGGAGCAAGAATAGCAGCTGGCGTAGATGGTACACCAGGTGAAAATGATTTACCAACTGAGCTAACATTTTGGACTACTGCGGATGGAGCACAACAGCCAACACAAAGAATGGTTATCAAAAGTTCAGGAAAAGTAGGCATCGGCGAAACATCTCCTGATTACTTTGTACATATTAAAGATAGTGCTCACACAAGATTACAACTAGAAGCAGGTAGTGTAAACCATCAAACTTATCTACAATTTGAAGCAGATAGACCAGCAGAAAACGATACAATAGGAAATATACAATTTAGGGTTGCTGGAAATGTTTCATCAGCTATTATAGGATATAGAGGAAGTGGAGATAGCTCAGGTTATACGGTATTTACAAGTGGTGGTACGACTGAAAGAATGAGACTAGCTGAAAGTGGTGATATAGTATTTAGTGGAGCTAATCAAAAAATAAGTGGTTCATCAACCTCAACTGGTTCTTTTGGTGTTGGTTTCTTTGACGATAGTGTTGGTATGGGAGTTGCACCTGGTAACTCAAGTTATTTGTTGAATATAGAAGCAGCTCAAACTTACGCTGCAAGATTTAAATCAAGAAAGACAACTTCATCTACTTCTCAAAGAACGATGATACTGGTTGGAAGTGGACAAGACAAAGGAGCTGGTATCTTCTTTCAAGGTCCAGGTACAAATCTTTCAATAGGTGTAAAGGAAGATAATAAGTTTCATATTGCACCTGGTAGAAATGATATTGGTGATTCTAGTGCTTATTCTGTTACTGTAGATACAAGTGGTAACTTTGAGGTTACTGCTGGAAACATAAGTGGTTCAGCAACATCAACAGGTTCGTTTGGTAGGGTAGAAGTAAATTCAATATCAGCTAGTCTTTATCAAGGACAAATCGGTTCTCGTTATGTTCATTCACAAACATCTGATTCTGCTACTTGGTCAATAAATCACAACATAGGACATAAGTATCCTGTAGTTACTGTATATGATACAAGTGACCAAATGATTTTACCTGAAACAGGAACTGCTACAGACTCAGATACATTTACCCTAACATTTAATGAAGCTATTCAAGGAAAAGCTGTAGTTTCTGTTGGTGGAATCGGTGAAAATGCTGGTGGTAACTATATATTTACACAAGATTCTTCTACTACAAATTGGAGAGTTACACATAGTTTAAGTCAACAATATCCAAATGTAACTGTGTATGATGGTAGTAATCAAGTAATTATACCTGAAAGTATTACAGCTGCTAGTTCTAACGAAATGGATATCACATTTTCAGATGCTCAGAGTGGATATGCTAACTTTTCAATCGGTAGTGGAATACCGAACATAAGTGCAGAAAATGCTGGTAAGGTTCTAAAGGTAAGGTCAGGTGGACAAGGTGTGGAATGGTCACCAACATCAAACGATGTATCAGGCTCAATGTCTGTTTCCGGTAGTATAACACCAACGATAGACAACTTTCATAACTTAGGTTCTGCTACACATAGATGGGCTAACCTACATACTGGTGATATTCAACTATCCAACGAAGGTTCGGAAGGAAACGAAGTAGATGGAACAACAGGCTCTTGGACAATACAGGAAGGCGAGGATGACTTATACTTATTGAATAGGAAGAATGGTAAAAAGTACAAATTTAAATTAGAGGAGATTACCTAAATGGCTATTTTTAGTGGTGACATATTTGCCGAAAATTATACTGTATCATCATCTGTAACCAACGTTCAGATATCATCTGTCTCTGGTTCTACAAAGTCTGGTGATACACCAGATGACACTCATCAGTTTACTGGTTCTTTATTCATAAGTGCTAGTAGGATTTCATTTGACGATGGTAAACAAAATATTGCTGTTGGTAAATCAGCTCTTTATGGTATTACTTCAGGAGCTGGAAATACTGCTATCGGTTATGAGGCATTATTAACAGAAGACACAGGTGGTGGTAATACAGCAATAGGTTATCAAGCATTAAAACTTAATAATAAAGATAGTTCTACAGCAGGAAATACTGTTATAGGTTATCAAGCAGCTACTGCTTTTACTAGTCACCAAAGAAATACTATTATTGGTTATCAAGCTGCTTTATCTGCAGATGGTGGAGAAAATAATAATACTATAATTGGCTGGCAAGCTGGAATGAGTATGAATAGTAATGATGCAAGTAATAATGTTATCATTGGAAAAGAAGCGGGTACTGGAGGAACTGGTACATTAGCAAGTGCGGTAATTATAGGTGAAGGTGCTATGAACTCAACTGCAAATCAAGCATCTACTGGACAAGTAGCAGTTGGTAGGAGTGCTCTTACTGCACTTACATCAGGAATTGGTAATACTGCTATTGGATACAAAGCAGGTCAAGGAATAACCTCCGATAGTAGAAACACAATCATTGGATATGAAGCAGTATACTCCTCATCATTAAATGATGATATGGTTGTTGTTGGACACAAAGCTGGTTACAATCTAAAAGGTGATTCTGAACATGGTGGTGTACTTATTGGTTCTGAAGCTGGATATAATTTAACAGACGATGCTACTTATGCATTACGACCTAATATGTTCATTGGATATCAAGCAGGCTACAATTTCACAACAGCTAATCCAAGTATGGGTATCGGATATAAAGCTTTATGGGGAGAATATGTAGGTGCTAATGGTACTAGTCACTCTAATATTTATGGTAGTAATTTAGCTATCGGTGATTTTGCTGGATACGCTGGTGGTAATACAACAGGATTTGGTGGTAACACATATGCAGGACACTTTTCTGGTGAAGGTCATGTAGGTGGTGGATCTACACATATCGGTTACGAAGCTGGTAGATACACAGCTTCTGGTTCTCAAGATGTTTTTATTGGATACAATGCAGGAAAGATTACACACTTATCAGGTGATTCATCAAGCACTCCTACTGCTAGATTAGGTCTTAACGTTGCTATTGGTTATAAAGCTCTGATGTCTGGTGGTACAACTAATGTTGCTATTGGTCATGAAGCATTGACACATCAATCTGGAAGTTCTAAAAATACCGCTGTTGGATACGCTGCAATGGAAAACTCAGCTAGAAATATATCAGGTGTGACTGCAGTTGGTTACTCTGCTGGTAGTTCTGCAACGGGATTTTATTCTGTTTTAATTGGAGAGGCGGCAGGATATAACGCTAGTATAGCTACTGTTTCAATTGGTTACTATGCTGGATACAGAACAGCAGCTTATACAACAGCTATTGGTTATGGTGCACTTTCAAGAGGAACAGGTACCAGAAATGTTGCAGTTGGTACAGACACTCTACGAGGATATCCATACACACAAAACCAAGAAACAGGTAACAGTACAGGTACAAATAATACTGCTATTGGTTATAATGCAGGACTAGCTTACAATTCTGCTAGTTATAATACTCTTGTTGGTTATTCAGCTGGATACCGTATTGATAATGGTGAATATACTGTTCACATTGGTAACGAAGCTGGTAGATACGCAACCGGTTCTCGAAATACGTTTGTAGGAAATGAAGCTGGTAAAGGTGGACAAGCATCTGCTCCGTATAGTTCAGGTCAGGATAATGTTTCTGTTGGATATAGATCTCTTTATAGTTTCACAACAGGTCAAAGTAATGTTGCGATTGGAAAATCAGCAGCTCAAAATCTTACCACTGGAGTTTATAATACCGCAGTCGGTAATGAAGCTTACTCTGGTACAACGGGTAATAACAATACAATAATAGGAAGGGCTGCTGGCGCTTCAATGACAACTGGTCAACAAATTACAGCAGTTGGGGCTACAACATTTAACTATCTCACAGTTGCTACAGATTCTACTGCAATAGGATTCGATGCGGGAGAATATGCTACAGGTTCCTACAACACATTCGTAGGTTCATCTGCAGGAAAAGGTGGAACAACTTCTGCTCCATTTAGTTCAGGTCAGAATAATACTGCTCTTGGATATCAAGCTCTTACTGCTTTCACGACTGGTGGTTCAAATACTGCTATTGGATATCAAGCTGGATATCTAATCTCATCAGGATCTTATAATGTAACTATGGGATATCAAGCTGGTTACAGTTTGGGTGGAACTTTTAATAATGTAATGATTGGTAATTATGCGGGAGCACTTAGCAACACAATAAATAATAGGAATGTATATGTCGGTGATTCAGCAGGTAGATATCTCGATACAGGTATTGCAAATGTTGCTATCGGTTATGAAGCTATGGAGTCAGCTGGTTCTGGTAATGACGCCTCATATAACACCGCTATAGGATATCATGCATTGGAATCAATCACAGATGCTGATTACAATACCGCTATAGGACAAGCCGCAGGTCAAAATATTGAGGGTGGTAGTGGTCAGAACGTATTTATTGGAAACAGTGCTGGTATAACTTCAGTTACCAGTGCATTCAATATAATGATTGGAGTAAGTGCAGGTCTTGCTGCTACGGATGTGGATAAAACAGTTCTGATAGGATGGAACGCTGGAAGAAACACAACCGCAGACGGAACAATCGCTATCGGATACCAAGCTTTGCTCGAACACACGACTGGTGTAAGAAATATTGCTATTGGTAGAGATGCAATGAAAGGCACAAACGCTGGTTCTAATTCTTTAGGTTCAAGTGATAATATATTTATCGGTGACCAAGCTGGTGGTGGAACTTGGACAGATGCGGCTTCAAATGGTAACGTTGGTATTGGTACTTATGTTATGGATGCATCTACAGATGGAGCATTATACAATACAGCAGTAGGTGCTTACGCTGCAAGTGCTATAACCCAAGCTGATAATGTCGTAGCTATCGGAAATAGTGCGGCTTATAGTTTAACAACTGCTTCAAATAATATCGCCATAGGATTTTCAGCTATGAAAGTTCACACAACCGGTGGTGATAATATTGCTATTGGTGCTAATGCGATGGATGATACTGATGCTGGTTCAACCTCTCTTGGTTCAACAAATAATATTTTTATGGGTTACAATGCTGGTGGTGGAACTTGGGCTGATGCGGCTTCTAGCTATAATGTGGGTATTGGTAATTATGTTATGGATGGAGCTTTAAATGGAGCTACATATAATACCGCTCTTGGTCATCAAGCTCTTACTTCTATAACAACTGGTGATTATAACGTTGGACTTGGATATCTAGCATTAGGTAATTCTACAACTGCTGGTACAAATGTAGCAGTCGGTGGATATGCGGGAGCATCAATAACAACTGGTGGAAATAATGTTTCTATTGGATACACATCCCTAAATACCGTTACAGTTGGAACAGATAATATAGCTATTGGAAAAGACTCTGGTAGATACACAACTGGTTCATACAACACATTCGTAGGCTCAGAAGCAGGAAAAGGTGGAACAACCTCTGCTCCGTTTAGTTCAGGTGAACAAAATACTTCTGTTGGATATCAAGCTCTCAAAGCTTTTACTACTGGAGGTCAAAATATTGCGATTGGGCACCAAGCTTCTATGGGTGTATCTACAGGAGCTAAAAACGTAGTTATTGGAAGGTCATCCTTTTCATCAGCTACAACAACTTCAAATGTTGTATTGATTGGAGATGAAGCTGGTAAAGCAATAAACTCAACAGACGCAAACGGAACAGTTGCTATTGGATATAATGCAGGTGCATCAATTACTGAAGGTCAATATAACACTATCATCGGCCACGGTGCAGGTGATGCTATGTCAACAAGTGACCAAAATACTATCATTGGTTATAACGCTGGTACATCTATTGTAACTGATGGAGCTAGAGGTTCAACTCTAATAGGTATGCAAGCTGGAGAAGATTTAACATCAGGTGGTTATAATACAGCTATGGGTAGAGGAGCTTTGAGAACTATGACTACTGGACAAGGTAATATTGCAATCGGTGACCAAGCTATGCAATATGTTCCAGCTAGTGCAGCAATTAATTATGTGATGGGAATTGGATATGCTGCTTTAAACGATGCTCCTAATTTGAGTACAGCGGCAAATGAAAGTATGGCTATCGGTTTTGCTGCGGGAACAAACGCTAGTAACTTAGCTGCAGAATTTGTATTAATTGGTTCATACGCAGGTCAAAAATATAATGGTGTGGGTGGTACTATCATTGGTTTCAATGCTGGACAATATGCAAGTGGTTCTTACAACACATTCGTAGGAAAAGAAGCAGGTAAAGGTGGAACAACATCTGCTCCATTTAGTACAGGTACTTATAATACTGCTGTTGGATATGCCGCTCTTGATGCTTTCACAACTGGTGGTTCAAACACAGTTGTCGGAAATTATGCTGGTAGTGGTATAACAACTGGTGGTAGTAATGTTTTTATAGGTGGTCAGGCTGGTTTAAGTATAACCGACCATTCTCGAAATGTCACAATAGGTGATGGTGCAGGTAGAGCTGGAGCAGGAAATTATGCTAATAATGTAATAGTTGGATATGGTACGGCTGATAGAACAACTGGTGATTATCAGGTTATTATAGGTTCTCAGGCTATGGGTGGAACTTCTGTTACCGGAGAGAATAATACCGTAATGGGATTTCAAGCTCACGGAATTTCAACAGGACCCGGTGCTGCAGCAAATAATGTAACGATTGGATTTCAAGCACAATACCATTCTTCTGGTAGTAATAATGTTGCTATTGGATATAAAGCTGGATTTGATAATCAAGCCACTGGTCAAACTTTTGTTGGATATCAAGCTGGTACAAATGTTACTTCAGGAGTACAGAATACTGCTATTGGATATAATGCACTTTATGTAGCAACAACTGGAGGTTATAATACAGTTATTGGTTACAACGCCGGTGATGCTATCACGACTGCAAATTACAGTACGCTTGTCGGTGCCTCTGCTGGTAGTTCGATAACCACACAACAATACAATACATTGGTTGGTTCTTATTGTGGTTATGGATTAGATGCTGGAGATGGTCAGAATACGGCTGTTGGTAGAGAAGCATTGTACTATGGTGATGGTAGTGCTTCCAATGTTGCTATCGGTCAGTTAGCTCTGTACGGAGCATCCGGTACTAACAATGCTACCGCTAATGTTGCATTAGGAAATTCAGCTCTTCAAAATACTTCTACAGGTGACTACAATGTTGCTATAGGATTTAAGGCCGGTGAGAAAAATAATAATAGTCAAAACATTTTTATCGGAAACCTTGCATCAGGTTCTGGTGCTGACCAAGAAATCGTAATAGGTTCTGGTACAAGCACATATCAGAATCCATTAATCGGTGGTGGTACTGAAACAATCAGAATAGGTAGAGCATCAGACTTTATCACAAATGATTTCGGTGAGAATGCTACTTGGACACATTCCTCAGATAGAAGAATTAAAAAAGATATAAAAGATACCAACTTAGGATTAGAATTTATACTTAAACTACAACCAAAAGAATTTAAGAAAAAGGCACCAAGTGAGTATCCTAAAGAATTTGAACAACATAATTCAGATACTACGGAAAGAAAGAATCCAGATAGAATACATTATGGTTTCGTTGCTCAAGAAGTTAAAGAGGCAATGGATGAAGTAGGACACTCAGAGTTTCCTGTATGGAAAGAAAATAGAGATGGAATGCAAGAACTTGGTGAAACAGAATTAATCACACCTCTTGTAAAAGCAGTTCAAGAACTTTCATCAGAAAACGAAAGATTAAAAGACAAATTAAATGATTTGGAAATATTTATTATGGATAAGCTAGGAGACAAATAGGTGAAAATTTATAGTTCGGAAATATCAGGATCTCTTAAAGTTCGTGGTGATATATTTGCAGAAAACTATGTAGTAAAATCTACAGTATCAACGATTACCCAATCGTTTAGTAGTGGTTCTACTATATTTGGTGATAGTAACGATGATACTCATAGATTTACTGGTTCTTTATTCATAAGTGCTAGTAGGATTGATTTAGATGATAGTAAAAATAATATAGCGATAGGTAAAAATTCAATTTCTGTAATAGGTGCTGGTCAAGGTGGTAATGTTGCAGTAGGCTACGAGTCTATGAAATCAGCAGGAACAGCTGCTAATAATAATGCTGAATTTAATACTGCTATAGGTTATGAAAGTTTAAAAGATGTTACTACTGGATATACCAATGTGGCAGTTGGTAAAGGTGCTGGTGAATCACTTACTACTGGACATAGTAATGTCGCTATAGGAACTGGAGCACTAGATGTTGCTACCGATGTTGATAATACAGTTATAATTGGGAAAAAAGCTGGTGAAGCAAATATGACATCAGCTGCAGACGGAACGATATCTATCGGATATTCAGCAGGTGCCGCGATTACTTCAGGTGCAAGTAATATTGCTATTGGGTATGAAGCCTTAAAAACGACTACAACTGGTTTAAGAAATATTGCAATCGGTTATGAGGCTATGCACGATACCGATGCTGGTTCGAGTTCATCTGATTCAGATAATAATATTTTTATAGGATACACTGCTGGTGGTGGAGCTTGGGCAGACGCTAAATCAGAAAATAATGTTGCTATTGGTAGTAATGTTATGCAAGGAGTTTTAAACGGAGCTAATAACAACACTGCATTAGGTTATTTTGCTCTCGCATCTATAACATCAGGTGATACTAATGTTGGAATAGGCGCAGAAGCGGGTGGTACACTTACCGTAGGTATAAAAAATGTTATGATGGGATACCAAGCTGGAAATTTAGTAAATCATGCGAATGCAGATGAAAATGTACTAATAGGATACGCCGCTGGTAAAGGTGGTACTGGAGAGATGAAACGATGTATTGTAATTGGTTCTCAGGCAATGGATTCAACTACAGACCAAGCTCAAACTGGTACAATAGCAATCGGTCATGCCGCTCTTTCTGCTCTTACTTCTGGAACTGGTAATACAGCAGTAGGATACAGTGCAGGAGGTGCAATAACCAATTCGTCTCAAAATACTTTTTTAGGTTATGCTTCAGGAGATACTAACATTGGAGATCATAGTGTTGCAGTAGGCTATCATGCATTAAAAGGAGTATCAGGTAATGCAAATAGTTACAATACTGCTGTTGGTTCAAGAGCAATGGATTCTGTTACTACTGGTGGAAGTAATGTAGCAGTAGGATTTGATTCTTTAGGTGCAATCACAACTGCTACTGGAAATACAGCAATCGGATATAACGCAGGAGATACAATCACAACAAGTGGTTATAATGCTCTAGTAGGTTATGAAGTAGGTCAGGCTTTAGCAGGTGGTAGTGGTCAAAATGTCGCTATCGGATACCAACCTCTGTATAATGGAACTAGTAATACTAGGGTTATCGCAATAGGTTCAAGAGCAGGATATAATAGTACGGCAGACAATAATGTTTATATAGGCTATTCGGCAGGTAGAGAAAGTCGTGCAGGCGTTAGTCAAGTCTATATCGGTAACCAAGCTGGATACTACGCAACTGGTTCATACAATACATTTGTAGGAGATGACGCTGGAAAAGGTGGAACAACATCTGCTCCGTTTAGTTCAGGTCAGTATAATACTGCTGTTGGAAGACAAGCTCTTGGTGGTTTTACAACTGGTGGAAGTAATACAGCAGTAGGGTATACTGCAGGAAACGCTGTAACAACAGGCACGGAAAATACTTTTCTTGGATTTCATGCTGGATACAACGCGACTGGTACTAATAGTTATGCTGTTCTTATAGGATCTTATGCTGGTTATCAAAATAATAATGGATCAGTCGTTTACATTGGTCGTTACGCTGGATATGCAGGAAGTGGTCATATAGGAGGTGGTAACATTGCAATAGGGTATCACGCACTATTCACTAATCGTTCAACCGATGAAGAAGGATGCAAATGGAATATTGCTATCGGAAGAGGTGCCATGAATAATGCAACTGATACTCTTGGTGCAGCTCATAGTAATGTTGCTATTGGATATACTGCTCTAAAGAATATAGAAAGTGGAAGTCGTAATATAGCAATCGGTGGTCAACAAGGTGGTGGTGATGGTGGTACTGGTGAATTTCTAAAAAATGGTGATTATAATGTTTTTGTTGGTTCTAAAGCAGGTCAAGGAATAGATTCTGGTAACATACATTCAGATAAAAATGTATTTTTAGGTGCTAGTGCAGGTGCTGGTCATAACGGTGCAGAAGGTAATGTTGGTATTGGTTATTTGGCTTTAACATTTGCTAGAGGAGACTACTCCGTTGCTATTGGTAGGTCAGCTGGTGACCATGCAACTGGTTCTTATAATACTTTTGTAGGTGGTTACGCTGGACAAGGCGGAACAACTTCTGCTCCCTATAGTTCAGGTCAGAATAATGTTGCGGTTGGATATCAAGCTCTTGACGGTTTTACAACTGGTTATTCTAATGTTGCAGTCGGTAGAATTGCATTGGGTGGAGTAGGCACTGGTTTTAGAAATGTTGGAATAGGTGATGGTGCTGGGCAGAGTTTAACAACTGGTAATGAAAATGTAGCAGTTGGATATAATGCGTTAAAATTAGCAGGTACTACCAGTAATCAGGTAGCTATTGGGAAAAACGCATTACATTCAGTTCAAACTGGAACTGGTAATACTGGTCTTGGATATAATACATTGTACCAAAATTCAAGTGGAAATAATAATGTCGCTATCGGATACAATGCAGGATTTTTCGGTTCAGCTAAAACTGAAAATGTACTCATTGGACTTTACGCAGGATACAACGCTACTGGCTCTTTTAACACTTTTGTAGGTTCTCAAGCTGGAAAAGGTGGAACAACATCTGCTCCATATAGTTCAGGTCAGAATAATGTTGCTATGGGATACGAAGCTCTTAAATCTTTCACAACCGCACAAAGAATGGTAGCAATCGGATACGAAGCTATGACGGATGTTAAAGATGGTCAAGATAGTGTTGCCATAGGATATCAAGCAGCCTACTACAACTCAAGTAGTTATAGTGTATCCATAGGTAAGGGTGCTGGAATGGTAATGGGTGGTGGTTATAATGTTTCCGTAGGATTTGGAGCTGGTGGTTCAGCATCCGATTCAAATGTTGCTATCGGACAAAGAGCAATGGGATTACAGCCAGCTGCTAATGAGAATGTTGCTGTTGGTAGTGTCGCTGGTTCTAATTTAATTGGAGGTTTTACAGCAATAGTTGGTGCTCAAGCTGGTAGACATGCAACTGGTTCTTATAACACATTTATGGGATATAAGGCTGGTTATGGTTCAATAACATCTGCTCCGTTTAGTTCAGGTGAAAATAATACTGCACTTGGATACAATGCTCTTAAAGCTTTCACGACTGCTGCTTCAAATACAGTAATCGGATATTCTGCTGGTAGTAGTATAACAACCGGTGGTGCTAACATACTTATCGGCTCCCAAGCTGGTATGAACATAACAACAACCACGAGTAACGTAGTGATAGGTAATAATGCAGGTCAACATCTTGGTGGTTCAAATGCTGATAATCATGCTAATAGAAACGTAATCATCGGTCACTCCGCTGCAAAAGGAAGTAGTCCATCTATAGCAAAAGGTCACTATAGTGTTGTAATAGGTGACCAAGCTCAATATCATTTTAAAAGTGGTAGTCAAAATGTTTATATGGGATATCAGTCTAGTTACTACAATCAAAATGGAAACTATAATGTTACCATTGGAAGTGGTGCTGGATCCAATGCAACTGGTTCTAGTAATACTTTTGTTGGATATAGGTCTGGTAAAGGTGGAAACTCATCTGCTCCATATAGTTCAGGTGGAAATAATACTGCTTTTGGATATGAAACTCTTACTGCTTTCACGACTGGTGAGTCTAATGTAGCCGTTGGTAGAGAAGCAGGTCATGACATCACTACAGGTACTGGCAACACTTTAGTCGGTAATGCTGCAGGTGATAAAATAACAACAGCTGAGTATAATACTGCTATTGGAGCTGGTGCACTTGGTTCACAAGCAGCAGATGCGGATGGAAACATCGCTATTGGTGATTTTGCTATGGGTGCTGTCAATAATGCAGCTTCTATAGAAAATGTAGTAGTCGGTGGATATGCAGGAAGTGGTGGTACTGGTCAACTTATACGAACCGTTGCTATAGGTAAAAATGCTCTTAATTCTACAGGTACTGCAAATCTGACTGGTACAGTAGCAATAGGATACAACGCAGGAACGGCTATAAATCATGCTGCTGCTCTATCCTCAACTTTAGTTGGATATTTATGTGGTGATTCTATAACATCAGGAGCTGGTAACTCAGCTTTTGGTTACGAAGCATTAACTGCCCAATCTGTAAATGGTTGGAACGCTGCCTTTGGTAATTATTCTGCTCACGCACATACAGGAGCATATAGTACTTTTCTAGGTACTAAAGCTGGTGAAAATTTAACTTCGGGTAATAATGCTATTCATATTGGATTCAACACAGCTGCTTCAGCCGTAGATGTTGATAGTGAGTATGTAATTGGAGCTGGAACTTCATTCTCAGACGGATTGACTGGTGGTGGAACTGAAACAATAAGAATAGGTGTTTCTACGGATTACATAACAAATGATTTTGGTGAGAATGCTACTTGGACACATTCATCAGATAGACGAGTTAAGAAAAACATTGAAGATAACGATTTAGGATTAGGGTTTATAGAAAAACTAAGAACACGAAAGTTTCAAAAGAAAGCACCTAGTGAATATCCTGAAGAGTTTGAACAACATAATTCAGATACTACGGAAAGAAAGAATCCAGATAGAATACATTATGGTTTCGTTGCTCAAGAAGTTAAAGAAGCTATGGATTCAGTAGGACACTCAGAGTTTCCTGTTTGGAAGGAAAACAGAGATGGAATGCAAGAACTTGGTGAAACAGAATTAATTACACCTCTTGTAAAAGCAGTTCAAGAACTTTCTTTAGAAAATAAAGAATTAAAAGACGAACTTAATGAGTTGAAGATACTTATTAAAAAGAAATTAGGAGACGAATAGGTGAAAATTGATAGCCCAACCTTTTTAAGTGAAACTACTTTTATAAGTGCTTCAGTTCAATTCTCAAGTGGTTCACAAAAATTTGGTAATACTACAGATGACCAACACCAGTTTACTGGCTCTCTTAAAATTGGTGGTACTTCATTTTTCAGAGATATTGGTTCTGCCCACCAAGTATACATAGATTCAGATACTGGTGGTGTAGCACAGATAGGAACTAACACATATACACCATTAAGTATACGAGCTAACGGAAACCAAGCTATATACATCAGTCAAGGCGCTGTGGTTTCAATGGGTACTACAAACGTAGGTAATCTAACATCTACTGGTACTATAGTAAGCACTGGAGCTAATGCTTTAATAAGTGGTTCATCTACTTCAACTGGTTCTTTTGGTATGATTACAACACCAAGTGATATTGGTGGTAAACCAGCTGCAAGATTACATAAATTTGCATTCCTTAGAGCTTCAGATTCTGGAGATACTAGTACAAGTGGATATAATAGTAAATCAGGTAACACAATATTTGGATATGATGCCGCTTCTCAAATAGTTCAGAATAATGGAGCTGGACATTCCAATACCTACATCGGACATTATGCCGGGCATGGTAACGCGAGTGGAGATCATAATACTGCTATTGGGCATGTAGCAGGTCTTGGTGGAAGTGGTGATAATAATACTTCTGTAGGATCTTATGCTGGGTATAATATAACCTCTGGTGGAAATTTAGTTTTAATAGGTAGGAGCGCTGGTGTAAGCATTACCGAAATGAGTGATACCGTGGTAATCGGATATAATGCTGGCGATGCTCTAACGACTGGAGTTGGAAGAAATGTTGCTATCGGTTCTGGTGCTATGAGTGCTATGACAACTGAAACTCAAAATGTTGCTATCGGTTCTTCTGCTCTTGGTACTGCTACTGTTGCAAGTAATGTTATCGCTATCGGACATAGAGCCGCTGTTGCCCTAAGTCATGGTGATAGTAGTGGTACGATTGCTATAGGAGCTTTAGCATTAGAAGGTGCTACCGGAGCTCATAGTGGAAATATCGCTATCGGTTACAGAGCAATCAACAATGCGACTACTAATGTTGCTGGAGCGGTTGCTCTTGGATATGAGGCTCTATACTCCAATACAGATAATACTGGTAATATCGCTATCGGTTTCTATGCTATGAGAGATGGTGCTGGTGGTTCAAGTAGAGATTATAATATTGCTATAGGTAGAGAAGCGATGAGGAATGCAAATGCACATGTTTCTGTTGCTATTGGATATACCGCTGGTAAGTTTATTAAAGATGGTGGTACTGGTGTTACCGTAGTCGGACATGAAGCTGGAAATTATGCGAGTGGTAGTGCAAATACATTTATGGGATACCAAGCTGGTCAAGGCGGAACAACATCTGCTCCATATAGTACAGGTACAAATAATGTTGCTCTTGGATATGGAGCTCTTACAGCTTTCACTACTGGAGATGAGAACGTTGCTCTAGGATACGAAGCTGGAAGCAATATGACAACAGGTAATAGGAACATAGCAATAGGTTATCAAGCAAAAGCTGGTACTGTTGGATCTGATAATATAGTTGTTGGTAAAGTTGCAGGAGTTGGATTTTCAAGTGGATATAAAAATATCGTAATGGGAAATCAAGCTGCAGCTGGTCATAACGGAATTGAAAATGTAGTTATTGGTCATCAAGCAATGGGTGGTGGTTCTACAGGCGTAGATAAAACAATTATCATAGGATATCAAGCTGCTTACAATATTAATTCAGCAGACGCAGACGGAACAATTGCTATTGGATATACAGCAGGTGGAAGTATTACTTCAGGTGCTAAAAACACAGTTGTGGGATACCAAGCTGGTAATAAAATAACCGATAGTGATAATATTACTTATATAGGTTATGGAGCTGGTTATTATGCAACTGGAGCACACAATACTGCTGTAGGTACTGAAGCCTATTTAGGTGTAGATGGAAGTACAACTGGTACTGATAACTCTATATTTGGGTATTATGCTGGGCGTGATTTAACTACTGGACATAGTAATGTTTTAATGGGTAGAGATGCTGGTCAAAATTTAACGAGTGGTTATCAAAATATTATCATTGGACCTGATGCTGGAGAAACTGCTACCAACTTACAGAACGCAATTCTTATAGGTAAAAGAGCTGGTCAAGATATAAATAGCGGTGTTCATGGCACTATTGCAATAGGTACAGATGCTCTTACTTCGCTCACTTCAGGTGCAAGTAATCTTGCTATCGGTTATGAAGCTATGAAAGTTCACACAACTGGTGGTAACAATATCGCTATCGGTTATCAAGCTATGGATGATAATGATGCTGGTTCAAATTCTTTAGCTTCACAACACAATATCTTTATTGGAAATGCAGCAGGTGGTGGAACTTGGACAAATGTGGCTTCGAGTTACAATGTTGGTATTGGTAACAATGTTATGGATGCAGCTATGGCTGAAGCGTGGTATAATACAGCACTCGGAAATCAATCCCTAAGTGCTCTAACATCAGGTGATTACAATGTAGGGCTTGGATACCTTGCTCTAAATGCTGTCACCACTGGTGAAAGTAATGTTGCTGTTGGAAAAAATGCAGGAGCTGGACTAACAACGGGTATTCGTAATGTCGTAATTGGAGATGGGGCTCTCGATACAGCTGCTACTGCAGATGTTGATTATAATGTCACAATAGGATATGATGCTGGTTTGGGTATAACAAGTGATGCAAATGTTACTATTGGTGCTTTTGCTGGACAATATATTAAAGGTGGTAGTTCTGTTCATATTGGATATGAAACTGGTAAATTTGCTAGTGGTAGTTCAAATACATTTGTAGGACTAAAAGCTGGAAAAGGTGGAACAACATCTGCTCCTTATAGTTCAGGTACAGGTAATACTTTTCTCGGATACCAGACAGGAAAAGATTTTACAACTGGTTATAACAATGTTGGTGTCGGTTATCTTACTCTTCACAATATCACGACAGGATATGAAAATAATTTTATAGGTAACCAATCAGGTCATGTAATCACAACTGGTTATTACAACGAAGGAATCGGACATAAAGCTTTAAACTCACTCACAACAGGAATTGGTAATATCGGTATAGGTGCTTTTGCTGGGGCTCACGGAGCTAGAAACTATAGTATCTTTATGGGATACCAAGCTGGTTACTACGATGGTGGTGGTGGTATGGTAGTTTTAGGACAACAAGCTGGTCAGTATACTGCTGGTGGTAATAGTATATTATTAGGTAAGGAAACTGGTAGATATGTAAGTGGTAGTAACAATGTTATGTTAGGATATAATGCTGGAAAAGGTAACTCAGTTCAGGCAACTACAGCCACAATGACAAATGTTTATAGCAATGTGGGAGTAGGTTCTTATACTCTTTTGCAACTAGGTGCAGGAATGAATAATAGTGTAGCTGTTGGTAGTGCAGCTGGTCAGAATACAACTGGTTCTTACAATACTTTCGTGGGTGGAGAAGCTGGAAAAGGTGGAACAACATCTGCTCCGTTTAGTTCAGGTCAGTATAATACTGCTGTTGGATACAGAGCTCTTGAAGAGTTCACAACTGGTGGATATAATTCTATACTAGGTCAAGAAGCAGGTGAAAAAATTACAACAGGTGAATCTAATAATTTATTTGGTTATCGTGCAGGAAGACATATAACAACTGGAAATTCTAATATAGTAATTGGAACTGAAGCTCTAAGAGATGAAAATGTATCTTCAGTCGTTGCAATAGGTTCAAGAGCTGGATTATATAATTCAGGTAATGATAATGTTTATTTAGGTGATACCGCTGGAAGAAATTCTGGTGCTGGAGCAGACCAAGTTATTATTGGTCATGATGCTGGTTACTACGCTACTCATGATGATGTTGTAATAATCGGTGAGTCCGCTGGATATTACGCAACTGGTTCTGGTAACACATTCATAGGAAAAGAAGCTGGAAAAGGTGGAACAACTTCTGCTCCTTACAGTTCAGGTGAAAAGAATGTGGCTGTTGGATATAATGCTCTTACTGGTTTCACAACTGGAGAAAGAGTAGTAGCAGTAGGCTACAACGCAGGTGCTTCATTAACCACAGGTGGTCAAAGTGTCTTTATCGGATACAATGCAGGTGATGGTACTACCAATTCTTATAGAAACATTGCTATTGGAGATAACGCTTTAAGTGAAGCTGCTGGCGATGATAATATAGCTGTTGGATTGTTTGCTCTAAGAACTAATACAGGTGGGGGAAACATCGGAATTGGTACAAGGGCAGGTGAAACCATTACCTCAGGTACAAGAAACATAGCAATCGGTTGGAGAACAATGTGGGATCTCGATGCTGGTTCAAACTCATCTACCTCTCAAGATAATATTGCTATTGGTTATGCTGCTATGAATGGAACTTGGGCGAATACTAGGTCAGATTTAAATGTTGCTATCGGTAACTACTCTATGGATGGTGCTTTAGATGGTGCTAATTACAATGTTGCTCTTGGATATGAAACATTAAGTTCAATAACAGGAGATGATGCAAATGTTGCTATCGGTTATAGGGCTATGTCGGGAGGTGGAGGAAGTCAAAATATCGCCATAGGTGCTGACGCTATGTATCAAGGCCCAACAGGTGGTACAAACTATGCTATCGGTAGATACACTATGATGGATTGTAATGCTGGTTCTAATGCATTGAGTTCAAATAGTAATATAGCTATAGGACATTCTGCTTTAGGTGGAACTTGGGCAGATGCTGATTCGAATAGAAACATTGCCATTGGTCATTATACTATGGATGCGGGTGTAGATGGAGCATTGGATAATGTTGCTGTAGGACACTACGCATTAAGTTCAATAACAAGTGGTGATTTTAATACTGCACTTGGCTCAAATGCAGGATTATCCATCACAACTGGTGCAGATAACGTAGTTATCGGGTATCTTGCTGGTGATACGATGACGGATACAGGTAATACAGTTTTAATCGGCAAAAGTGCTGGACAAGCCATAAATAACAGCACCGCAAATTATACAATTGCTATAGGATTTAACGCACTTTCAAGTTTAACAAATGGTCATAGTAATATTGGTATAGGCGGTAATACTCAAACAGGTATAAGCACAGGAGATGGCAATGTCACTATTGGTTATAATACTATGTCTGATTTTAATGCTGGTGTTAACTCTGCTAACTCAAGTAATAATATAGCAATTGGTAATGGTGCAATGAGTGGAACTGTAACAAATGCGGCTTGTAACGATAACATCGCAATAGGTGCAAACACTCTGGCTGCTGCTTTAGATGGAGCATTATATAACATAGCAATTGGAGTTACCTCTCTTAATGATTTAACCACTGGTGACAAAAACGTTTCTATTGGAAACAATTCGTTACAGAAATTGACTACAGGCGAAAGAAATACCTCTGTTGGTTATGATACTGGTGGAGATGGTGGTAATGCCGCTCTAACTGGCAATGATAATGTTTTGATTGGAACAGGCGCAGGTACTAATTTAGAAGGTGCAGGACACTCTAATACTTTTATAGGTTCTGCCGCAGGTGCTGTTACAACTACAGGAGTTGAAAACACTACTCTAGGATTCAATACAGAAATTCAAGATGCTACTGCAACAAATCAAATTGTTATTGGAAATAATTTAACAGGAACAAAGGATAATGCAGTATTCATTGGTAATGATACAAACCATATTGAAAATGATTTTAATGCAGATGCTACTTGGAACTATTCATCAGATGTAAGACAAAAAACTGAGATAGAGGATGATATTTTAGGGTTGGACTTTATAAATAATATAAGGCCAGTAGTGTACAAACACAAATCACCAAGTGAGTTTCCAAAGGAATGGAGTGCTTATGACGCAGATGATAAAGAGCCTATGGGTGGCGATAAAAGGATTCATGGATTAATTGCTCAAGAGGTAAAAGAAGCGTTAGATGAAGTTGGTGCAGACTCTTTTGGTGGTTGGTCTGAAGGAGATGACGGAAGACAGAGGGTTTCAAGAGAAATGTTTGTGACACCATTGATAAAAGCAGTTCAAGAGCTATCTAAAAAGGTTGAAGAACAACAAAAAGAGATAGAAGAACTAAAAAATAAATAAAAAATTGTATTTCGTATAATTATATGATATATATTACTATTAATAAACAAAACTAAGGAGTTATTAAAATGGCTGAAGAAATTAAATTTACTGATGAAGAGTTAAAGTCTCTTCAAGATTTAAGTCAAAGTTATCAAAACATTCAAGCTTCTTTTGGACAAATGAAAGTTCAGAAGATTCTTAATCAACAACAAGCTGATGCTTTAGAAGAAGCTGAAGTTAAAATGGATGCTGATTACAAAGATATTCAGGATTCTGAACGTAAATTGGTTGAGGAATTGAATGAAAAGTACGGACCAGGTCAATTAGACCCACAAACAGGCGTATTTACACCAACACCACAAGAAGAAGCTGCTGAAGTAGTAGAAGAATCTTAAATAAATCCTTAATCGGTTGTATTTTGGGAATTTTCTTTATATTTATATATAATGAATTTTCATATTAATTTTTTAAACCTTTAAAGGAGAAAACACATGGCAGAGAGAATAGTCAGCCCAGGTGTATTCACTCGTGAGAGAGATTTATCTTTTTTACCTCAAGGAGTATCTGAAATAGGTGCAGCTATTGTAGGACCGACAGTAAAAGGTCCTTCATTCGTACCAACAGTAGTCAGAAACTTTGAGGAATTTGAAAGTATTTTTGGAACTTACAATAGTGATTATTACACACCCTTTACAGTTAAGAACTACTTAGATAGTGCTGGAACTGTAACAATAGTAAAAGTAGGATATCTTGGTGGATACAAGGTATCGGGTTTCAATTTAGTAGTTAGTGGTTCGGGCGCAACAAAGTTTGTTGTAGCTCAATTTTTACCAGCAGAACCAAATAATAGTGGTGAGGGACTAATAAGTGGTTCTTTGTCAGGAGACCCTATCTCAGAAGCTAGTAACTTTGCTTTGAAGATTAACGGAGCTAATGCAACTGCTAGTGTTTCAAATTTGACATTATCAGAAAAAGGTTCAGCTACAGGTGATTTATCAAGTGCTTCCTCTAATTTTATTGGAAAGCAATTTCCTACTGCTCCTGGTGCTCAAAAGATAGGTTCAACAGATGCACCAGCGTATATGTATAAGTTTTTTAGAACTGCATTAAGTGCCTCTTTTTCAAATGGTACTCTTACTGCTAACGCTTCAATGTCCATAGAAAACTTTGCTGATAATGGAATTGATTTTGCTAGTGGAACTGAATCTGTAGATACTTCAGATGGTAACTATATTAGTACCATTTCAGGTAACTCAGACGCAGCTTCTGCAAGAACACCATTTATCGTATCCCAAGATTCTACTGAATTATTTAGAATATACACGAGAGCTGATGGTACTGAAACTAATAATCATTACGCAGTAATTCGTGATGTAAAAAGACCACAAAACTCTAACTCAAGTCCAGATTATGCTGAGTTTGGTTTAGCAGTTTACACTGCAGATGGAAGTCTTGTTGAAACTTACAGTAATTTAAACTTAGATCCAACTTCGGGTAACTATATAGTTAAGGTAATTGGAGATGAGTTTCAAACTGTAAATAACGATGGTGAAATCACTGTTTATGGTGATTATCCTAATGCTTCAAGACACATTAGAGTTGGTGATTACAAAGAAAGTACATTTGAAAGTAATCCTAATTTACAGCCAATGGGATATTCTGCTGTATTAGACCCAATTAAATCTACTGCAAGTGTACCGACTGCATCTTTTAATCGTAGTCAGGTAATTCCAACTGTAGATTCTAATACATATAAAGAGGACTTACCATACGGATTTAAGATAGACCCTCGTTTTGGTGAAAACGAATTAGCTGATAACAAAGCTTACTTATCTCCTATTCCTAAGAGTGAGAATGCAGGAAGTAACGTTGACTTTCTTCTTACAAATATGAAGGGATTTGGAGCAGCTGGTAGTTCTGAATCAAGCAAATATACTAATTTTGCTATATCAACTCAAAATCTAAATATATCATCTTCAACTCAACAGTTGAAGTTTGCTGTACCATTTCAACATGGTTTTGATGGTATTAATCCGTCACACCCAAAACATACTGGTACATCAATTAGTTCTGCTAACACAAGTGGATTTGATATTAGTAGTGCTACTGCTAGTGGTTCTATAGCTTACAAAAGAGCTATAAACGCTGTTAGTAATCCTGATGAGTATGATATTAATATGTTGGTAACTCCAGGTATTATTCATAAACATCATAACATTATCAGTAACCACGCTATAGACAAGGTAGAAGCTAGAGCTGATGCTTTCTATGTAATGGATGGTTCTGATATTGATGATAATGTCGCTACAGCAGTAAATAATGTGGCTAGTTTAGATACTAATTATGTAGCTACTTATTACCCTTGGGTTAAAATGGATGATATTTCAAAAGGTTCAGGTACAGTATTAGTACCACCATCGGTAGTAATACCAGGCGTAATTGCTTTCACAGATAGTGTAGCTCACGAATGGTTTGCTCCTGCTGGACTAAACAGAGGTGGATTAACAAATGTTCGTATGACTCAGAAGAAACTTACTCATACAGACAGAGATACGCTTTATGAAGGTAGAGTTAATCCTATCGCATCCTTTCCAGGTCAAGGTGTAGTTGTTTTCGGACAGAAGACATTACAGGCTAGACCATCTGCTCTTGATAGAATCAACGTAAGAAGATTATTAATCAGATTGAAGAAGTTTATCGCTTCCTCAAGTAGATTCTTAGTATTCGAACAGAATGATAGCTCTACAAGAAGTAGATTCTTAAATATAGTTAATCCGTTCTTAGAATCAGTTCAATCCAATAGTGGTTTGAGTGCATTCAAAGTTGTAATGGATGATTCTAACAATACTCCTGATGTCATAGACAGAAATCAGTTGGTTGGACAGATATTCATACAACCTACAAGGACTGCTGAGTTTATTGTATTAGACTTCTCAGTACTTCCAACGGGTGCTGCATTTCCTGAATAATAGGGAGGTGTAAAACAGTAGAAGAGGGGAACAATAGTTCCCCTTTTTTATTATATCAAAAAACTATGAAAAAACTATGAAATAATAACTCAATATTCTGTATCGATTTTTCAGTTTGTTTATATTTATATATGAAAGAATTAAACACTTATTAGGAGAACTGAAATGGCAGATATAATCGATCCTTCAGAAATTATGTTTACACCCTTTGAACCGAAAGTTAAAAATCGGTTTATTATGTACATAGAAGGAATCCCTGCATACCTTATTAGAGCTGCTGCTCGACCAACTATTACATTCGAAGAAATAGAATTAAATCATATCAACGTTAAAAGATATGTTAAAGGAAAAGGTTCTTGGGAACCATTGGAAATCACTCTTTACGATCCTATTGTACCATCAGGTGCACAGGCAGTTATGGAGTGGGTTCGTTTACACAAAGAATCTGTTACAGGTAGAGATGGATACTCAGACTTTTACAAGAAAGATGTTACTTTCAACGTATTGGGTCCTGTAGGAGATAAAGTAGAAGAATGGACACTAAAAGGTTCTATGATTCAATCTGCTAACTTTGGTGACATGAACTTTGAAACCAATGAACCTAATGAGATTACATTAACACTAAGATACGATTACGCTATCTTACAATTCTAAGAGGATAATATGAGTTTTTTAAGAGAAATGCTTTCTAGTGATGCTAAAATCTCTAGTAAAAGATTTGTCGGTTTTATGGCTTTCTTTATGCTGATTTGTAGTTGGGGTGCTGATACCTTTTCTGCATTTGAGGTCAAGGATAAGATATTGGAATGTTTTATGTACATTTCAGTAGTTGGACTTGGTGTTACAGCGGCTGAGAAGTTCGGTAAAAAATAGTTATAGTTCAAAACTAAATCATAGGAGTCAAATATGGCTGAAGTCAAATTCCCTACAGAAGTAGTGGATTTGCCGTCAAAGGGATTATTGTATCCAGAAGGTAGCCCTCTATCATCTGGTAAAATAGAAATCAAATACATGACGGCAAGAGAAGAAGATATTCTAACATCTGCTAACCTTATTAAACAAGGTGTGGTGGTTCAAAAATTATTAGAGTCTCTTATTATAGACAAATCAATTAAGGTAGATGATTTACTGATTGGTGATAAAAATGCTGTTTTAATAGCAGCTCGTATTCTTGCTTATGGTAAAGAGTATGAAGTTGAAATATTTGGTAGGAAGGTAGAAGTTGATTTAACTCAATTAAAAGATAACAAGTTAGATGAGAGTATAGTTACAAAAGGAGTTAATGAGTTTGAGTTTGAATTACCCGCTACAAAAAGAAAATTAACTTTTAAAATGCTTGTATCAGGCGATGAAAAAACAATTGATGATGAGGTTAAAGGTTATGAGAAAATACATGGTATTGGATACGAACTAACCACAAGATTAAAACACCAAATTATTTCAGTAGATGGTGATACTAAAAGAGCTAGTATTAACTCTTTTGTAGATAATGAGTTCTTATCAAGAGATTCAATGGCTTTTAGAAATCATATATCTGATATTATGCCAGATGTGGATATGACATCAACTTTTACTGATGAGGATGGAAACGAAAAGGAGTTCACGGTCCCTATGACCGTTACGTTTCTTTGGCCTAACGCCGGAATATAAACCACAAATACACGAACAACTTTTTCAAATAAGTTTTAACTCACAAGGTATGTTCTCTTTTTCAGAGGTATATAACATGCCTATATATCTCCGTACATTCTACTTTAAGAGATTACAAAAACATTTTAAGGATGAAGCTGAAGAGGTCAAGAAAGCTCAACAAAGTAACAAATCATCTATTCCATCTTATAAAAAATGATAAATGTGATATTTATTATTGAATAATTCCACACAAAAATAATCTTATGGAGAACAGAAATGGCTGACAGAGAAGGTTTAATATTTAAATTCTTTGATAAATGGAAAAGAAAACGTTTAAATAGATTCGCAAAACAGTTAGTAAAAGACGATCCTTCCATAGAAAAAAACTTAGATAATTTAGGAAAAGCTTTTTCAGATTTAGAGAGTAAACTAAAAAAGAAGTATCCTGATGCTTATAAGAAAGCTATGGGGAAGTAATAAATGGCTAAAAAAGTTGATAGTAGAGAACAGGTAATAAACTTAAAAAAACAGACTGAAGAGTTAAGAAAACAAAGTGAAGTTATGCGTAGTCATAACGACTACTCTAAGTCATATACTCAGTCTCTTGAAAAGGGTAGATCTATTCTCAAAGATATAACTGGTTTACAAAGTGACCAAGCACAGATTTCAAAAAATACTCAAAGTATTGAGAAGAATATAAGCGCTCTTTTCGCAAAAAAAGAAAAGAGTGAAGCACTAATAAATAGTCTAAAGATAAGTCAATACTCTAATAGTAAAAAATTAACATCAGAAGCAAAAAACTTTTCTGGTCTTACCGATAGATTTTTGAAAGGTGAAGTAGAGTTGGATGAACTTTACAGAGCTAGAGAACAATTTATTGGAACAGACTTTTACAACACACTCGAAGAGTTAATTGAACTTATGGAAAAGTCCCCAAACTTATCAGAAAAATTAAGTTTAGAGGCTGATGCTCAAAAGAAGATAGACGATTTTAGAAAAAAGGTAAAAGAAACTTCAGCTTTTCTAAGTAGTCCAAAGGCTATGGGAGTAGCTGCTGTAGGATTACTGGTTCAACAGATGGGTGATTTTGCTAGTAAGGCTTTTGAAGCTAGACAATCTTTAGGAACAACAGCAGTTGAGTCAGCTAGAGTAGCTGGTAATCTAAAAGTAGCTGGGTTAGCTGCTAAAGCTGTTGGTGGTAGTTCAGAACAAGCTGAAGCAGCTGTAATGTCATTGGTTGATGAGTTTGGTTCTGTATCCGTTATAAGTGCTGGTGTATCAAAACAATTAGGTTTGGTAACAGGTCAGTTTGGTTTAAGTGGAGACAATGCTGGTAAGTTATTAAAACAAATGCAGGCTATAAATGGTTCTTCAATAGAAACCAATCTAAATCTAATAAGTTCTGTTGGTGAACTTGCAAGAGCTGAAGGAGTTGCGCCTGCTAAAGTTCTAAACGACATAGCTGGAGATACGGAGACATTTGCTAAGTTCGCAAAAGATGGTGGAAAAAATATAGGTGCAGCTGCTATTCAAGCTGCTAAGTTAGGTTTAAATATGTCTACAGTAGCCGGTATAGCTGAAAATCTATTAGACTTTGAGAGTTCGATAGAAAAGCAGATGGAAGCATCTGTTCTATTGGGTAGACAACTTAACTTAGATAAAGCTAGAGAGTTGTCCTTAATGGGAGACTTAGAAGGTTTACAAAAAGAAGTATTAAAACAAGTTGGTTCAGAAGCTGATTTTAACGCTATGAATGTGATGCAAAGAAAAGCTCTTGCTGATGCTATCGGTGTTAGTGTTGCCGACTTAGGTAAGATGGTAGCTGGTGAACAAACATCAGCACAGGCAGCAGCTGATAAGGTTAAAGCTCAAGAGAAATCATTAAAATTACAAGAAAAAGCTTCTTACGCAGCTTTAGTGACAGCAGCTGCACAAATCGGTGCAAGTTTTGGAAAATTTGGTCCAGTTGGATTTGCACTAGCCATACCCGCAATTATGAAGTTATATTCTTTAGCAAAAGGAGCTCCAAAAGCTCAAACCGGTGGTGTAGTAAGAGAAACCGGTATGGCTGTAGTGCACAAAGGTGAGACGATAGCTGGAACTCAGTTTGGTGGTAGAGAAAGTAATAACTTACTAAAAGAATTAATTAAACAAAACTCAACCTTAATGGGTAGACTAACAAACAAAGTTGGTGAAATGGCATTAGGTTCATAGGAGATAAGAAGTGGCTTTAGAAGACTTAGTATCAGACTTATCTAATTTCAAAGGACAATCTCAGTACGATGATTTAGATGGTCAGATAAAAAATGGTGTGGATTTTATTCCTAATACGGATGCTCCTGGTTTTACTCCTAAAACAGATTTAGAGTCTTTATACAATAAAGTTAAAGATGGTACAGTGGTTGCTCCAAACTCTGGAGTGGTATCTAATGAGAAAACAAGAAATCCTTATGGTGCACAAGGAGAGTATCTTGTTGCTAACGGAATAGGTATAGCAAATCCATCTCATATAATAAGTGGTGATAATATCTTGGGAGTCAAGGTACAACCACAATTCGTAACAGACTTTATGACCACACCATTAGCTGATTACAATAGTAGATTTTCACTATCCACACCTTTGGGTGCAGGAACTAAAACACTTAAAGTTAGAAAAGAGTCTTTTAGAACAGTAGAGGGTGAATCTCCATTTGATAAATTTATAAAACCATTTTCTGTAGAAACAACAAAAAACATTTACGGAGATAGCGACTATATAAAAGATTTATTTGAGTTTAGAAAAGATGGTAGGGATACATTTAAAAACGTTCCAAATGGAGTGGATGGTAATGGTTTATTTAGTACTGCTGATTTTAGAAAGGTAGCTAACAAAGGCCCATTTGATGGTAACAACACTCATCCAATTATATTAAGAAAGCCGGGTTCAAATTGGGACAGTGTTCTATCAGAAACACCTGGATTAGGTGGAACGATAGGTGGTGTTTTACAAGGTGCTTTAAGCGTATTTGGTTTACTAACAAAGAGTTCAAGAAATATTGCTGATAAAGCTAGAATAGGTACTTATTTGTTATCAGATCCTGGTAAATTATTTATTGCTAAACAATTTGGTATGCAATTACTTAATCCTACAATAGAAAGTAAGATATACAATCCTCTTTCTACTTTAGGTATAGCTGGAGCAAATAGTTTACTGGATGGAGATGTAAGGGGATTATTACAGGCAGCTGCTTCTTTTATCTTACCTGTAAGTCATGTAGAAAGACATTTAGGTGGTGGTAGATATGAGGATATAATGCCGTTAAGAGAATTGCCTGCTATGGCAAAACTTTTACTACCTGGCGCAATAAAAAGTGTAATTCCTGATAATGGCTTTGATACAAAAGCTAAATATGGTTTTGGTAGTAGACTTGCTTTACAAAGTAATCCTGAAATAATACCAGAAGTATCAGCATACGGTTACACCATTGGTGGAAAAGATTTAGGAACTTCTTTACTTTTTATGAATCCTAATAAATATTTATTCCCAATTTCATCTGCTCCTAAAAGTATTGGTCCTGATGGTAGTATTTCATTTTTAGGTGGTCCTAGATTTGCTGCTGTGGATGCTGATAGAGCTGAAAATACACAAAAAATAGGAAATACTCATGGTGGTGTTACTTTCAATGACGCAGCTTCAAATAATTTTGGTAGAGCAGCAAATGGTACTGGTGATAGAACAAGATTTCATACATCAACATATTCTGAACTAAGAAGAGAAAACAGATATGAGAAAGATATTAAAACATCAGCAGTAAACCAAAATACACATATGCAAAATACTGAAGAAAGAAGAAAAGAGTATAAAAAGATAAATGATAATATAGGTAATCCTGGAGGAACTACTTTTTCAACAACAAATGGTACAGGAATAGTTGTTAATGAAATACTTGGTGGTGGTGTAAAAAGAGGACAAGGCCCTAGTACAATATCAAGTGCTGTAGATAAAGTTAACATTATTCCATATGGTAGTGATGGTAATGGGGACATACCTACCGATCATCAAAGTACAAAAGATTTTATTAAATTTAGGTTCTTTGATGTGGTGAACAAAAAGTTCATTATATTTAGAGCTATTTTAGAAGGCATAACAGATACCATTACGCCGGAGTATAGTGAGGAAAGATATATTGGTAGGCCTGATAAACTATTTACATATCAAGGTGTTGATAGAAGTTTATCGTTTACTTTTAGTATCTATCCCAAAACAAAACAAGAGTTGCCAGTTTTGATGGAGAAATTAAATTACTTAATAGGGTTGTGTTATCCATCATTTACAACAGGTGACAGAATGGTTACACCATTTATAGATTTAACATTAGGTGATATGTTTGTGAGTACTCCTGGTATTTTGAGTTCTCTAACAGTTACTGTTGAGGAGCAAAGCACATGGGAAATAACCGATGGTTTACAATTTCCACATTTTATAAAAGCTGCATGTGAGTTTAGACATATTGGTAAGCATGTTCCTGTATCAACAGGTAGACATTATGATTTACCATTTGGGTTAGATGACGCAAGACAAAAACAAATTGATAGATTTACAAGCGATAAAGCATTTGGATTTAATCAGTATCCAAGTAGAAAAGAAGATTTTAGAAAAGAAATATTTGGTTCTTTAGGACAACCAAACGAATAGGGTAAGTTATGAGATACAAAAGTAATGTAATAAAAAAAGATAGAAACAATGTCAGATACTATAAACCAAGAATAGTACCTAACATACCTATAAAAGATAGTGATATTTTTATTTATCCATTATATGGTGATAGGTTTGATACATTAGCTCAAAGGTATTATGAAGACTCTAATCTTTGGTGGATTATTGCTAAAGCTAATGAAATCGGTAACGGTAAAATAGCTCCAAATCCTGAAAAAAAACTTAGAATACCAACAGAGATAGATGATATATTAGAATCAATAAACAAAGCTAATTAAATATGTATACAAAGTTTATATCAAAACCCATTCAAGAAAAGTTGAAAGCTAAAGAACGAGCGCTCGCACGTTTAGGTAAACCATCACAACAACAACAGAATGACGACTCTTTGGAGCTAAAAGATTTAGCAAGTAGAACAATTTTCGTGAGAATGTGTTCTAACAAATCTAAAGTTCCAAATATATTAATATCAGGTGGTGAACACAACGAAAGGGGTATACCTTTAGGATTTGGAGATTCCTATAAAGATAGAACAGGTAATGTAGACGAAGAAGGTAATCCTATAGATAATTCTGGCATAAAAGCAGTGCCTGGTGTAAAGGATATTAGTGTTGAGTATAAAGGTGGATTTAAAGCTATTAGAGAGTGTACAATAAATTGGACTGTACCTGCTATAGAAGATTTAGATAGATTAACACCATACTTTTTAACTGTTGGTAAGACAGTTGTTGTAGATTGGGGTTGGGTAAATGCTAATAAAAAGAGTTTAAGGCAACAGATTGGTGTCGAACCTTTTATTCAAAGAAATATAGATGTTGCGAATAACACTGTAAACTATTCCGTTGACCAAGAGATATTTACAAATCCCCAACAAAGAGTTATAGAGGCTGGTGGTGATTATGATGCAATAGGTGGAAGGATAAAAAACTTTAATTATACTCTAAGAGAAGATGGTGGGTTTGATTGTATAACCACTATTACCGCTCTAGGTGCAGCCCTTTTCCATAAACCAGTAGATGTTAGTGGTGATAAACAAGGAACAAGAAAGTCTAAGAAAGATAATAGTCCTGTATTCACACCACCTGATACTTTGATTAATTTTTTACTTAATTTAAAGAATGTGCTTAAATACGATGTATTGGGTATAGAAAAAGACAGAGAATTTGAATCATTATACGAATTATCTAAAGGGGAAAGAGGATTGTATAGTAGTGCTGTTTACCATACAAGCTACTCACTTAGTGGTAAGAAAAAATTCGCTGTATCAAAAAATTTTTCTTGTATAATAGTTAATGATTCTAAAAATCCTGATGTTATTTTAACTGTTCATCCAGAAGGAAAAACTGATATTTTCGTGACTTGGGGATATTTTGAAGACCAAATATTAAACAGATACTTATCTTACAGTGGTGGTTCAGAAGATGGTTCTGGAATAAAAATGACTATGAGAAGTACAGATACAATTTTAGATGCAGAAGGAAAGGCTATTTCTACTGAAGATTTAGATGGAGCTATTATTGAAAGATATGGTGTGAATTTAGACATACCATCTGACGATTATAACTCCACATTAAAACAGACTACTCTAATTAGATATCCGTCTTTACTTTATCCTACAGACCCAATGAAGTTTTTTATTTTAGAGACAAACTCATTGATTGTCGCTACTGATAAGAAAACAGGAGCTATTAGTGAAGAGGGTTTGAAAACATCTTTTTTCAAAGAGAAACTTCAGGCTGCAGGGGATGTCAAAAAAAGAATTAAAGAGTTTTTACACGCTTTTTTAGATATGGGATTTCAAAACAAAGCTGACTTTTCTTCTAAATCATTTAATGCACAGAACATTGGAACTCGTGGTAAAGGTAAACTTAGAAATATATACGTTAATATAAAAGAGATACAGAGAGCATTTGGTATAACTAATGCCGATTCTAATGATACGACTAAAAATAATGTGAGTCCACCTGGAACCATCGGCGCAGCTATGACAAATCTTCTTAATGAACTTAATGGTAATTTTCATAATTGTTGGGATTTTGATTTAGCGGTTGACCAATACGATTCGACAAATATAAAAGTTGTAGATAAATCCGATACAAATACTGATAACCCTAAATACACAACTTATGAGGGCGGGGTAGATGATAAAGAGGGTAGGAACAGTCACAAGGTTCAAGACTTGGGTTTATTTAAGTTTCCATCATTTAAGATAGGCAGTATAGTCAAGACACAGAATTTAGAATTTAAGATTCCTGACGCACAAGCAATCACGATACTATATGGTTCTAATAAAGAAAAAGGACAAAGTGATTCCTCTGCTAAATCACGATTGGATAAACTCTTTAGGTTGGATAAAGTAGATACTGATAAAGATCCTTACGCAGATAAATTTTTAGAAAGTTTGGAAACATCAAACTTTAAGGTAGAAGATAAAGTTATAGGTGAAGCTACCCAGAGTATAGTTGTTAGTAGACGGGTGGGTAGTTATCAATCGGATGAAAATTCAAAAATTGTTGAGGGAGAAGGTATATCTCTGAATATCAAAGAATCTCCGTATGAGTGGAAACGATACTTACCTGATGTTGAAAAGACTGATAAACCCGATTCTAATCCAAAAACAACAACTAATTATGAAGTAGACGATTTTGGTAATCTTAAATATGTGACTAGAAAAATAACGAAAGACGGAAAAAATCCCATACATTTATCTCGCGATAATACTTTCTATAGTTACGATACAACAAACAAAACATTAGTATTAGAATCAAATGCACAAGGTGCTTTAAATAGTTACATAAATGCTAGTTCACCGACTGCTGAGTACGATGTCAACTCTTTGATACCAGCAGATTTAACTTTAGAAATAGATGGTACAGGAGGTATAATACCAGGTGACATAATTCAAACCGACTACATACAGAACAAATATAAAGCTTCCATCTCATTTACAGACTTAAAAGGAAAAAGAACAGACGCAGGTCCTTTGACTTATTTTCAGCTATTCGGAGTTACTCAAAAGATAGACCCGAGTGGTTGGAAGACAGAACTAACAAGTAAAATGAGAATCAATTATATAAATGATGGTATAGACTTAGAGTACAAAGTTCCTGTTGATAATCCCCTTAATCCCAAAACATCCACAATCCAAAATTCAGACGAACCTGAAAGACCATTTATTTCAATACCAATAGAAGAAGAGGATATAGTAGGTGACCAAGTACTAGATGATTTAGATTTTGAAGATATTCCGGAGTTTCAAGAAATACCAGCTCCTGTGAGTAGACCAAACATACCAGTTCCTATTGATGATGAGGACATTGCAGATGACGTTGAATTAGAAGATTTAGACTTTGATGAAATACCACCTTGGATACCACCACCTTACCCATCTACATTATCTTTGAGAAGAGCTAAAATTGAAATAGAAAACCAACCGGAGAGAGTTCCTGATGAGTCTCCACCTGATGTTCCACTAATTCCTGTAGGTGGTATGTTATCATCTGAAGATATAAATGCTCTTATAGCACAAGGACTTGAAAGTAGTAATATATCAGGCAACAGTACAGACTTAGTAGAGTACCCACCTGAACCAGACCCAAGAGCTGAACCAGCTCTACCATCTCAACCGATAAGAAGAGGTGGGGATTATGGTAATCTAGATCCATTATCTTTACTTGACCAGATAAAGTCACAGAAGATTATATATGTTCAACCAGCTCCTGAGCTAACCAATGAAACTGGAGAAGTTCAGAAACCACAAAGGTTTGAAGCACCACAAGTAGAAGAGCTTAACTTTGAAAGTCCTGTTGAGGCTACGATTGCTGTAAATGAAAATATTAAGAAAGAGTTACCAAAGGAGATAGTGGTTGCAACTCCACAAGAGTTGAACTTCATCGAAAAGAAGTCTACATACAACTTCAGTCTTGACCATAATCGAATACTTTACAATCTAAGAGAGGATTGGAGACCTTTATACAAAAAAACTAATGGTAGTTTGACCGGTGCTAGATTTTCAGGTAAAGGTGAGGATAGGGTTGAGAATACATTGGTCAGAAGTGGACAACCAAAAGAGATAAGACAAGCTTATTGGGATGCTTACATTGAAGGTAAGAATGAAAGTGGTAAATCACAAACTAAATTTGTGGATAAGGATAATTTTACAATATTTCCTCCTGTACAACCAACAGGTGATTTATTAAGAAGAGAAAGAGATACTTATTGGTATGGGGAGTGGAATCCAGGATACACACCACCATCATAGGAGATAAAGAATGAGTGTTCAACTACAAGAATTTTTAGAAAAAAGAAGTAATAAGCTACCAAGAGTATCTCCTGCTATATCTGCTATACACGAAAATACGGACAGAGTAGAAAAGAATAAGGTTGCTAAAGAGAAAGAATTTTACTCTAAAAGAGGAAAGTATATTTCAAAAGGATCTCTTTATCATGTACACTATACAAAAGATTTAGAGGTTCATTATATGACTGGTGGAGAACACAACGAAAGAACTCAGTTGATATTTAGAAAGAGTATTTTTGATAGCGACTTTGATTACTACAATACTTTAAACAAACAAGAGGTTGTACAATTAAAATCAACATCTAAACCACCAACCGAAGATGATTACAAGAATGGTACGATGACTAGATACTTTGCTAAAAAAGCTAACGATACAAGGTCACCAGCATTCGAAGTTTCAGAAGATGATTTTGAATCATCACCTATGTACAACTTTGTATCATTACGCTGGTATATTAGAGGAAATAAGATTAGGGTTACTAAGTCAAATCAGAGAGAAATAAAGGTGGCTTCAATAAAGATACCTAACATTGGTAAGTTGCTACCTATTCTACAATACTATCGTTCAGATTCTAAAGTTGGTGTTAGACAATCGATAATCGATAGGTTAGGAATAACAAGTGAACAAGGAGAGGCTCAACAAGAAACTACCACAACAACACAAACAACAACTACTCCAAAAACTAATACACAACAAAACGCACCAACTGGTACTCCACCAGAAGTAATAACGCGTGGGGCTTACGGTGCTGGTAATTAATTTACATTTTGGGTTATCTATATAATACTTATATACAAATAGAGGTTACATATGAAAAGTAAAGTTTTAGACAAAGGCTTTATTGAGGTTATTGATTCGTTAGGAAACGATTTAACAGTCGTCAATTCAGCTAGAGTATCATTCGGTAAAAGAAAAACAAAGTTCGATAAGTCAGACGAAAGACTTGTTCGTTATCTTGCTAAACACAAACACTATTCACCATTCAGACATTTACAAGTTCAGTTCCATTTAAAAGCACCTGAGTTCGTGATGAGACAATGGTATAAACATGTAGTTGGGATAGAGACTACATCTAATAGTTCTACTAAAGACCATGCTTGGAATGAAATAAGTGGAAGATATGTTGAGTATGATGAGTTTTACGAACCAACCATTTACAGAAAACAATCTGATGATAACAAACAAGCATCAGAAGGTCAGTTTGAAGGTCAGTCTGAAATAGCAATAGCTGCTAATTGGAAACAAGCACATAGTATGACTTTGACTGCTTACAAAAATATGATAGATGCTGGTATGGCTAAAGAACAAGCTCGTTGTATATTACCACTTACATTATACACAGAGGTATATTGGACAGCTTCCTTTCAGGCCGTAATGAATTTTATTGAGTTGAGAAACGAAAAGACTGCACAGATAGAGATACAAGATTATGCTAAGGTTCTATTAGATTTAATGTTAGAGGTTTATCCGATGACAACTAAACTATGGGCTGAGGCACACGATTGGTTATAGTAGAAACAAAGAAAGAGTATAGAAAGTTTGCTAGGATATTCAGTAAAGAGGATTCCATAGTTATACCAATCGAATGTGATTTTAATAAACATCCAAGAAGTACTAGATTGTGTATACTCTATGTAAAAACTATAGATAAAGATTCCAAAGAATATATCCTACCATTTAGACATTCAGATACTCTTAACTTAGAAGAGCATATCATTGATAGTCTTTGGACTCCCAAAAATGTTTACACTCACGATAAGAAGAAGCTACTACATTTCTTTGATTGGAAGAACACACACGATGTACAGATGAATCATTACTTAGAAAAGAACGAACCATTGTCTATAGATGATATATTGACAAATGCACATGAATACTTTTATAGAAAGTATTATGGTAAGTCTAACATAAATTGTGTGATACCTATCATGAAGCATTTAGAATGGTGTAGGAAAGTGGTAGAGGTTCTAAAGGTAGCTGGTATCATTGGACTGAAAGAAACTCAATCGGTGTATAACATTTATAATGAGGATGTATTGGAGAACCTACAAAAGATAGAATCAAATGGATTACAGACTGTAGATGGTATGGTATATTCAGAATACAATCCTTACACCGCTACAGGCCGCCCATCAAATAGATTCGGTGGTTTAAACTTTGCTGCTCTTAATAAGAAGGATGGTAGTAGAAAGAAGTTTGTAAGTAGATATGGTAAAGAGGGTATGTTGGTAGAGATGGATTATGATGCTTATCATCTAAGATTGATCGGTGAGGTAGTAGACTATCAGTTTCCAAAGGGTTCGGTACATAATCATATGGCTAAATTATATGATACCGATTATGACGAAGCAAAGTCTTTATCATTTCAGTTTTTGTATGGTCATATACCTGATGAGGTGATAAAAACCAATCCGTTTTTCGCTAAAGTTCAAGTATATATAGATGAGGTTTGGAGTCAATATAAATCAATGAATTTCATAGAATCTTATATTTATAATAAGAGAATATATAAGAAAAATCTGTCTGATATGAACAAAAATAAGGTATTTAACTATCTTATACAGTTAATGGAAACAGAGAATAATATGAAGATACTAACAGAGCTTCTACCTAAAATAGATGGTTACAAAAGTAAATTAGTTCTGTATAGTTACGATTCATTTTTATTTGACTTTTACCTGCCAGATGGATTAGATTTTCTACAGAAGGTAAAAGGTATTATTGAACAAAAGGGTAAGTTTCCAGTCAAAGTTGGCAAAGGTTGGAACTATCATGAAATGGAAGATATAACGAGGAAGTTTAAATGATTACAGATTTAAATGAAATATTAGTAGAATGGTCTTATCGTACAAGCGATGGTAAGCCAGATGTAAAGAATAATGCTAAGTTGATAATACTAGAGTCAGTACTGAATGACTTTGGTTGGAGTAGAGAAGCGAGAGCTGAGTTGTTAAATACGTTGATGGAAGTGGACATAGTTAGAAAAAAACAACCAGATGGAAGTATGGGCTCTTCATACACAGTACAAAAACACAATCCTGAAAAAGGACAGGTTTTAGTAACAAAGAATGCTTCCGATGATGCTGTTGCTAAAGTGACAAAGGGTAAAGTAGATAAAGAAAAAGACAAAGGTGAAGAAAAACCAAAGGATAATGAAGAAGGGCCAAAAGTCTCTATGTCTAACACAATAGATAGAGGTGGAGATAGTAAGGTTAAAAATTTAGCATTTAAATATGGTTTTAAAGAGGTAAAAGATAAAGATGGAAATACTATATTTAAACCTGCGCCAGGTAATGCAGGTTCATTGTTAAATGAGGTTGTTTCAGGTGAAGTCGCACAGATGCTTGAAGAGAATCCAAATTTATCAGATGAAGAGCTTATTGATATATTGGAAGATAGATTTGGTGAAACTGAATTATTTAAAAGTAAAGGCAAAAATGGAAATTCAGGTAGTAAACTTGCAGGAGGACTAACAAAAAAAGATATTGATGTTCCTGAAGGAAAAAATGTTGGTTTGTATAGTAAATTATTCTTAGCTGTAAAGAGTGGAAGAAGAAAACATAACAAAGCTGTAGATAAAGCTGAGAAAAGAGGTTTTAAAAATCCAAAGATGGAAAACTACTACGGTCACTCATCATCATTTGACGCGATGGTGGATGCTATTAAGGACAAACAAGTGATTGGTCCCGAAGGTGAAAAAATATCACAAGAAGAGGCAGAAGAATTAATTAGGTCAGGTGGTGGTGGAGATAACCCATCGGATACTGGAACATTGGTATTTGATGAAGCTTCTAATAAAGTTATAATGCTATTTCACTCCGATAAAGATAGTTTAGATGCGATTGTCGCACAATCAAGCGCAAACGCAGAAGCTGTAGCAAATGAAAAAAATGTTGATAGGCTGGTTAAAGATGGTAAAATTACAGAAGAACAAGCTGAAGCAGTTAAGGGTAAAAATAGAGAGTTGGTAGATACTTTAGATGATACAGAAAAAGAATTGAAACAAGTGGTTACAGGTCCAGGTAAGTGGTTTCAGAAAAATGTAGAACCAAAAGATGCAATTAATAGTATAAAGAATGATGAGAATCTTGATGGTAGTAAAGATAAAAATGCAACATCTACAAAGTGGAAATCTGTTGTTAACCAAAGAGGTGAACTAAATTCAAAATTGAGAAAATATTTACCGGATGGAGTAAACCATAGAACTGTAACTGATGAACAAGCCTTAGATGCATTCTTAAAATTTATGGCTGATGAAGATAAGGGAGTAGATGTAAAAGGTAATCCTATAGAACCAACTGATGACCAAGTAACATTGATGGAAAGATTAAATTCAAGGTTTGTCGAAAAAGGTGCACCTGATATATTTACTCAATTAGAAGATATAAGAAATAGAACATTACAAGCCCAAAGAGATTTCACAAAAGATAATGATGAAATAAAAATAGATGTAGATGGTAAAGAAGTAGGATTAGGAACATTTTTAGAGGGTGGAACTGTGTGGAAACAATTTCATTTGGAAGCATCCAATTCTGATTCAAAGACAGGTGTTCATAAGTATCCTGGTATGTTTGAAACTAATCACGCTGGACTTGCAGTTGATGGCGAGACGTTGGTTGGTTGTATGGGTGGTGATGTTAAAAACAAAAATGATTTCGTAACTCGTTTAGAAGTTGGTGATATTGAAGCACAAAAAGGTGTTAGTGGAACACAAAAAGGATTAACTACAGGTGGAAAAAGATTAGTGTATGCTATAACTGCTGGTGGTGAAAAAATTGAAATAGGTCAGAAAACAATGAGAACAAAACGAGGTAAAACAGGTAAATTAGCAACCGATTACAAGTGGTCTAAAGATATGAAAGATTGTTTTTCTAAAAAGGGAAAGAAGTAATGAAAACACAACTACTCTGCACATTCACCCAAAAAGAAAATCTAAATGATATTCTTGACCTAATCATTTTATGTAATGATATACTCTACGATAAGATATATGTATTTCAGAATGGTAAAGACCACAACCAGCTTATCTGTACATACAATGTTGAGTACGATGGTGATAATCATCCTGAAGATATTCCAAATACGATATCACTACATAGAAAGAAACAAAGTAATACACTATACACAATCAACGCACTCAACGAAGTTATCAGAGAACTAAATGGTGGTGTGCTTGATAAGAGATTTCCCATACCTTGGGATGATTACTATAATAGTTTATTACTAACTAATGAGAACGGACTAAATAAAATACCGACAAAAATACACAGCATCGTTGATACAAAAAATCATAAAGAAAATTAAAAAAATAATTGTATTTCACTATTACGGGTGATATATATTATTGGTTACAGAATGATGTAACTAACAAATGAATAATAACTAATAAAATAAGGAGAATAAAAAATGGATATTAATTCTATTCGTAAGCGTCTTAATCAATTACAAACCACAAACAATAGGACTTCAAACCTATGGAAACCTCAACCAGGAAAACAAGTCATTAGGGTATTACCTTACAAACATAATAAGGATAATCCTTTCATTGAGTTGTTCTTTCATTTTGGTTTGAATAACAAAACCTATTTATCACCAATCTCTTTTGGTCGTCCAGACCCAATTGAAGAGTTTGCTCAGAAACTAAAAACAAGTGGAAACAGAGAAGAGTATCAGATGGCTCGTAAGTTAGAAGCCAAGATGAGAACTTTTGCTCCTGTTATTGTTAGAGGTGAAGAGACTCAAGGTGTTCGTTTTTGGGGATTTGGTAAGACGGTCTATCAAGAATTACTTTCTGTAATAGCAGATCCAGACTATGGTGATATCACAGACGCTGTTAGTGGTCGTGATGTATCAGTAGAGTTTATTACTGCTGAAGAAAGTGGTGCTTCTTTTCCTAAGACTACCATTCGTGTTAAACCTAATCAGAATCCTATCGTAGAGGATAAAGCACAATTGGAAAATCTCTTAGAAAACCAAAAAGACATTACTGAATTATATCAGGAATTATCTTATGAGGAGCTAACAGATGTTCTTAACACTTGGTTGAATCCAGATGATACATCAACCGAGAGTGGAACTCAGACTGAAGCTTCGTCAGTAGTAGCTGAAACAGCAAAAGTTGAAGATGCTAGTGCTGCATTTGATGAGTTATTCAATAAGTAAATAAAGTGTAGTGGGTGTTGAAGCCAACACTAATAAAACCGAGTGTGTGCGAAGGATTCTTTACAAAGCCGGACACACCCACTATCTAATAGGAGAAATATATGTCAGTTAAAGACGATTTAGCTGGGGTTCTTGCCGACTCTCTAAATAAGAAGTTCAAAGATTATAAGGTTGCTTACTTCTTGGATGGAGTTCAAGAAACACCAACAGATATCAAAGAGTTCATTTCAACAGGTTCAACAATGTTAGACTTAGCAATTTCAAATCGCCCTAATGGTGGTATTGCAGTTGGTAGGATTACAGAACTGAATGGATTGGAAAGTAGTGGTAAATCATTAGTAGGTGCTCACCTACTTTCAGAGACTCAAAAGAAAGGTGGTGTCGCTGTTTATATAGATACAGAGACTGCCGTAAGTGAAGAATTTTTAGGTGTTATAGGTGTTGATATAAATAATATGTTGTATCTACATTTAGAAACAGTAGAAGATATCTTTGAAGCTATTGAAGAAATCGTAACCAAAGTTCGTGAGTCTGATAAGGATAGGTTAGTAACCATCTTAGTAGATTCATTAGCTGCTGCTACAACTAAGGTTGAGTTAAATGCAGACTTTGATAAGGATGGTTGGGCTACTTCAAAAGCTATCGTAATATCTAAAGCTATGAGAAAGATTACTCAGATGATTGGAAGACAAAGAGTAGCTTTGGTATTCACAAATCAGTTAAGGGTAAAGTTAGGTGCTATGTTTGGAGATCCTTATACCACATCAGGTGGTAAGGCTCTTCCTTTTCATGCATCAACTCGTATTCGTTTAAAGAATAAAGGTCAAATAAAGGATACTAAAAAGAATGTAATCGGTATGACTATTCTGGCACAAGTGATTAAGAATCGTTTGGGTCCTCCACTTAGAAAAGCAGAGTTTCCTCTGTACTTTGAAAGTGGTGTAGATGATGAGGGTAGTTGGTTACAAGTTCTTAAAGACCACAACTTAGTCAAAGTTGGTGGTGCTTGGTATACTATGAAAGACCACAATGATGAAGAGATTAAGTTTCAATCTAAGGATTGGGCTGAAAAGTTAGAAGATGAAGATTTCAAAGACTATTGTTACAAGTTGATTTGTGATAAAGTCATACTGAAATACACTAAAGCTGATTTAGGTATCGATGATGTAGAGATTACAGAAGAGGTGTTGGGTGACTAATGCTAGATACCTTTCTATTCTCGATGAGATAAAGAAAAAAGGCGGTGAGTTAGATTCAGAAGAACCTGACGACAAGGTATTGATTATAGATGGACTAAATACATTCATAAGATGTTTTAGCGCTATACCAACTCTCAATGATGACGGTGCTCATGTTGGGGGAATAGTTGGTTTTCTAAGGTCAATCGGATACGCTATTAGGACTATTAGACCTACTCGAACTGTCATAGTATTTGATGGTAAAGGTGGGTCTAACCGCCGAAAGAAGTTATTTCCAGATTACAAAGCTGGTAGGAACATGTCGGAAAGACTTAATCGTTCCTATGATTTCAATGATAAAGAAGATGAACATCAATCTATGAAGATGCAATTGACTAGGGTTATAGATTACTTAGATTATCTTCCAATCACAACGATTACTATTGAAGGTATAGAAGCAGATGATACGATGGCTTATCTTACCAAACAGGTTATGAAGACATCTAAGATAGTTTTAATGTCTACGGACAAAGACTTTCTTCAGTTGGTAAATCACAGAGTATCGGTTTGGTCACCAACAAAAAAGAAGATGTACGATCCTCCTAAAGTTTTAGAGGACTATGGTATTCCATCTCATAACTTTGCTGTTTATAGGTCAATAGATGGTGACAAGTCTGATAACATAGATGGAGTTCGTGGTTGGGGTTTGAAAACTATTCAAAAAAAAATACCACTTTTGCTCGAAGACAAGATACTTAATATAGATGACATTATTAAAGAAGATGAAAAGCTCAAGGAGAGTGAAGAGTTATTGAAAAGAAACTATAGGTTGATGCAGTTAGATGAAGTAGACATCAGCACCTCTGCTAAAACTAAAATCTTAGATAAAATTAGAGAACCTATCAATGGGTTAAATAAAATACAATTTCAAAAAAGGTTTATTGAGGATAGACTATTTGCAACATTACCAAATATGGATAGTTGGTTGGTTCAATGTTTTGCTAAACTCAATCAGATGGCTGAGAAATCAAATGGGAAGAAAACGTAAATACAACACAGAGTCAGAAAAAAAGGAAGCACAACGTAAGTGGTCTATGAACTACTACCATAAAAATAGAGCGGCTCTACAAGCTAAAGCTAGAGAACGTTATCGTAGAAAAAAACAAATGGAACTAAAGGAAAAACAAAGAAGAGAACTATATGGCGAGTGAAAATTTTAATCAGTTCGGCCCGACATTTCAATCAAAGGTAATCTCATCTTTATTGTCGGATAACAAATTCATACAGACTATAAGTGATATATTAGAACCAGAATATTTTGACTCAGATGCAAACAAATGGTTAACAAAAGAAATAGCTAAATACTTTATGGAGTTTAGAAAGTCTCCAACGTTAGAAGTTCTGAAGATAAAAATCAATCAGATGGAAGACGAGATTCTAAAAGTATCTGTTGTAGAAAATCTAAAAGATGCTTGGAGAAATATAGAAGCTACAGACTTAGAGTTTGTAAAACAAGAAACATTAGGTTTCTGTAAAAACCAAGTCATCAAAGAATCAATCATGCAATCGGTAGACCTATTAGAACAAAAGAAATACGATGAGATAAAAGTTCTTATCGATGCTGCTATGAAAGCTGGTAGTGAAAGAGACTTAGGTCATGATTATATTATATCCCTAAATGACAGACTTACAGAATCAGTAAGAGAGACACTACCAACACCTTGGGATTCTATAACCAATGTAATGGATGGTGGATTAGCTGGTGGTGAGTTAGGTGTGTTAGTTGCTCCTGCTGGTATCGGTAAGACTTGGTGTTTACAATCTTTAGCTGCTCACTTGGTAAGACAAGGTAAAACTGTAGTTCATTATACATTAGAGTTGAATGAGGCTTATGTTGGTTTAAGATATGATACAGTATTTAGTGGTACACCAACTGCTAACATTAAATTTTATCAAGATGATGTACAGAAAGTTATAGATGGACTAAAAGGTAAGTTGATTATAAAATACTATCCAACTCGTTCTGCTTCGGTAAACACATTAGCTTCTCATCTTAAACAGATGGAGATACAAGAAATCAAACCTGATGCTGTCATAGTTGATTATGCTGATATTCTAAAACCAACTACATTCTATAAAGAGAAGAGACACGCTACAGGTGAGACTTATGAAAATCTTCGTGGTATGGCTGGTGAGTTTGATATTCCAATATGGACTGCTTCACAGGCAAATAGAAGTTCGTTAGAAGAAGATGTGATTGATGCCAGTAAGGTGGCTGAAGATTATAGTAAGGTGATGACTGCTGACTTTGTTATGTCTGTAAGTCGTAAGGTTGAGGATAAGATTGCAAACACAGGCAGAGTTCATGTAATCAAAAATAGATTTGGTGTTGATGGAATAACATTTCCTGCAGAAATCAATACAAATACAGGCAACATACAAGTGTATGAAGCTTCAACGCAGGGTGGGAAAGAAGCTCAAGGTAAGATGGATAATTCAGAAGAGTACCTAAGACAAACTTTATCTAAAAAATATAAAGATATGGGTGGATTCGAGTAATAAGAATTGGTATATATTATATTTAATATTGTGTACAAAAGAACAAAAATAAATTAGGAGTTATGATGGAAAAATTTCAGTTATCAGAAAATTTTATAAATAAATTTAAAAGAAAAAAGCCACCATTTGGTTTCAACGGATTAGGTGAATTAGTTTATATGAGAACCTACTCAAGAATTAAAGAAGATGGTAAAAATGAGAGATGGTGGGAAACTGTACAAAGGGTTGTAGAAGGTACATACTCAATGCAGAAGAAATGGATTGAGTCTCACGAGTTAGGTTGGAATGCATGGCAGGCTCAGAAGAGTGCTCAAGATATGTATGAAAGAATTTTTACAATGAAGTTCCTACCACCAGGTAGAGGACTTTGGGCTATGGGAACTCCTATCACAGAAGAAAAAGGTTTATATGCAGCTCTTAACAATTGTGCATTTGTATCAACCAAAACAATAAAAGAAGATTATTCAAAACCTTTCTGTTTCCTTATGGATGCAAGTATGTTAGGTGTTGGAGTTGGGTTTGATACTAAAGGGGCTGATGAGATAATAGTAAAAGGAATAGATAAAGGTAGAGACGAACAATTGTTTGAAATACCTGATACTCGTGAAGGTTGGGTAGAATCTCTAAAGTTATTATTAGAAAGTTACTTTCATGGAACTGCTTCAATGAAGTTTGATTACTCAAAGATAAGAGGCGCTGGTGAACCAATAAGTGGATTCGGTGGTGTTGCTAGTGGTTATGAACCATTAGAAGAAGTTCATGAAGATATAAGAAAAGTATTAGAAAAAAATAGTGGAGAACCAATCACAATCACTACAATTGTTGATATTATGAATCTTATAGGAAAATGTGTAGTAGCAGGTAATGTTCGTAGAACTGCTGAGATTGTATTTGGTGAGCCAGACAATGAAGAATATTTAGATTTAAAAAACTATGAAGTAAACCCACACAGAGACCAATATGGATGGACAAGTAATAATAGTATATTTGCAGAATTGGGTATGGATTATACTGAAGCTGCCAAACGAATCGTAGATAACGGAGAGCCAGGTTTTGCTTGGTTAGATAATATGAGAAAGTATTCTCGTATGAAGAATGGTGGAGATGATAAAGACCATAGAGCTATGGGTGGTAATCCTTGTTTAGAACAAACATTGGAGTCATATGAGTTATGTTGTTTAGTAGAAACTTTTCCTGATAATCATGATGACTTTGAAGATTATGCGAGAACTCTAAAGTATGCTTATCTTTATGCTAAAACAGTAACTCTTGGTAGAACACATTGGTCAGAAACTAACAGAGTTATGTTAAGAAACAGAAGAATAGGATGTTCGGTTAGTGGTATCGCTCAGTTCATCACTCATAGAGGATTGGGAACTTTAAAGGAGTGGTTAAATGATGGATACGATGTCATACAAGAATGGGATGATATGTACTCTGATTGGTTTGCTGTACCGAACTCAATCAAAACTACATCAGTTAAACCAAGTGGAACAGTTTCATTGTTGGCTGGCTCTACTCCAGGTTTACATTATCCCGAAAGTAGATTTTATATAAGAAGAATAAGGGTTTCAAAACATTCAGAACTATTAGTACCTATGGAAAAAGCAGGATATAAAATAGAACCTGCATTTGGTTCAGAGGATACTACAATGGTTGTTGAAGTACCAGTAGATGTTGGAGAGGGAATAAGAACAGCGGCTGACCTATCGATATGGGAACAATTCAGTTTAGCTGCTTTTATGCAAAGACATTGGGCAGACAATCAAGTTAGTTGTACGGTTACATTCAATCCAGAAACAGAGGGTGAACAAATCGCACCCGCTCTAAATTATTATCAATATCATCTAAAAGGTATATCCCTTTTACCAAGACATGATTACGGAGCATATCCACAGATGCCGTATGAAGCTATAGATGAGAAAGAGTACAATAAACAAGTTAAGAAACTTGGTAAACTTTCATTTGGTGTTATCAAAAATGAAGAGGCAGAAGTAGATAAGTTCTGTAATAACGATTCGTGTGAGATAATTCCAACGACTGGTGATAACGATGACCAAGACTATGCTAATTAAAAACTTGCGGATAGGCAGACGACACACCTATACAAAAATGTGTCTTAACCAAAAACAAAGAGGAGACGTTTTATGAATAAACGTAATCTATTATCTTGGCTGTTAATAGCTTTCACTCCAATTTTCCTTATGGGAAGTTCGGTAGTAGGAGTTGTTAGTGGCGAAGGTAAACCTTTGGTTGGAGCAAACGTAGTCATTGATGGTACAAACTTAGGAACCGTATCAGACGATGATGGTTTCTATAGTATTGATGTGCCTTTAGGTGAACATACTGTAGTTGCTTCATTCATAGGGTATTCATCTGTAACTCAAGTAGTTATGGTGGATTCAACAAGTGACGCTATAGCTGATTTCTCATTAGAGATGGATGCTATTGCAATGTCTGCATTAGAAGTTCTTGCTTCTCGTGCTGACGAAACAACACCTGTTGCTTATACAACTGTAGATAAAGCTGAAATGGAAATCAGACTTGGTAGTCAAGATATTCCAATGATTCTTAATACTACACCGAGTGTATATGCTACTAACCAAGGTGGTGGTGCGGGTGATGCTCGTATCAATGTTCGTGGTTTCAACCAAAGAAACGTTGCTGTTATGATTAATGGTGTTCCCCAAAATGATATGGAGAACGGATGGGTTTATTGGTCTAATTGGGATGGAGTAGGTGATGCTACTTCTTCAATTCAGATGCAAAGAGGACTATCAGCTGTTAATCTTGCAACACCATCTATTGGTGGAACAATGAATATCATTACAGATCCTGCTGCTATGGAAAAAGGTGGTAAGTTCAAACAAGAAGTAGGTGAAGGTGGTTTTCTAAAAACTACTATGACTTACAACTCAGGTCTTATCAATGATAAACTAGCAATTGGTGGTGCGATAGTTCGTAAAACTGGTGATGGGTTTATTGATGGAACTTGGACAGACGCTTGGGCTTATTACTTAGGAACATCATATGCTATTAGTGATGACCAAAGGGTTGAACTATATGCTATCGGTGCTCCACAGAGACATGGACAGAACCTATACAAACAGAATATTGCTACTTACTCACAAGAGTTAGCAGGTAGTATTGATGGGTATGATGATTCTGCTTATGTTGCTGGTAACAAGTTTGAAACTGAAGCTGGTAGGTTTTATAATCAAAACGTAGCACCGATAAGTTCCGATTATAAAGGAAAGCAATATTGGTATATGTATGGGGATAAAACATCAGACAGATTTAGTCCCGACTTCCTAAATGAAAGAGAAAACTTCTTTCATAAACCACTTGTAAACTTAAATCATTTCTACGATATAAATGACGAACTTAGATTAAGTTCTGTTCTATATTGGAGTGGTGGTTCAGGTGGTGGTACTGGTACATATGGAAGTGTTAGTAGAAAACCTGCAGTTGAGGGAGAAAGATGGTATGCATCTTCACCTTGGACTTGGGATTGGGATGGAGAAATTGCTGAGAACTCTGCTAATGTAGATTCTGCTTTCTCTGATACCGAAAATCGTTCTACTGGTATTCTTCGTAATTCAATTAATAGACAAGATACTTATGGTTTGATTTCAAAGTTAAACTATGATGTATCAGATGAACTTGAAGTTCAGATTGGTATTGATTGGAGAACTGCTGGTATAGAACACGCTAGAGAAGTTCGTGACTTACTTGGTGGAGACTACTATGTAGACTTTGCTGATAAGAATGCTCCCGATGGAAAAGTTGTTAGATTAGGTGATGAGATTGCTTATCACAATGAAACAACTGTCGATTGGTTTGGTGCTTTCTTACAAGGTAAGTATGATGCTGATAAGTTCAATCTTTATGGTATGGGTGGTATTTCAACCATTGGTTATACATATAAAGACCATTTCTCTGTAGAGAAAGAACTTGTTGAAGCTGATGCTATAACATCTTTCCAAGTAAAAGGTGGTGGTAGATATAATCTTGATGATAGATTATCTGCATTCGCTAATCTTGGATATGTTCAGAAGCCGCCAATCCTTGATAATGTAATTTCTTATGATGGAACTGTATCTACAGATCCTGATAATGAGAAGTTCACATCAATGGAAGTCGGTGGTGAGTATAATAGTGGTTTAGTATCCATTAAGGGTAGTTACTACAATACTCAATGGAAAGATAGAAACCTTACAAAATCTGTAACAACAGGTCAAGGTGACTCAGGTGATACTGATATCATTTATCTAACTGGTGTAAATCAAAGTCATAGTGGAGTAGAAGTAGAAACGAAAGTTGCTCTTCACGAAATGGTTGACTTGGATGTAGTAGTTAGTGTTGGTGATTGGTATTTCGATGGAGATGCTAAAGGTGACTATACAGAGATGGAATATAACGATGACAACCAAATCATTGGACAAACATCTACAGAGTATGAATATGCTCTTAATGGTCTAATGGTTGGTGACATGCCACAAACTGCTTATGTTGGTGGATTAACTATTAAACCTATCGATGGATTAAGAATACAAGGTCTTTATAAGTGGTATGATAACCACTATTCAGATTGGAGTCCTGATTCTCGTGAGGTTGATGGTGATGCTGACAGAGCACAAGTATGGAAAACTCCATCTTATGGCAAGTTAGACTTACATCTATCTTACAAACTACCAGAGATTGGTGGTTTAGATATGACACTTAGTGGTCATATATTTAACGTTCTTGATGATGTTTATGTTCAAGACGCTGTTGACAATAGTAAGTATAATGGGTTTGGTGACAAAGTTCACGCTGCTCATAACGCTGAAGTATTTCTTGGTTCTCCAAGAAGTTTTAACTTAGGACTTGCTGTCAATTTCTAAAATGGTAAACTTGGGGGGAATTTATTTCCCCCCTTTTTATCAAAAAACTCTTGACTTTTATCAAATTTATTCGTAGCTTTAAGTATAGAAAATGGGGATTATATAATCTAAATGTATCAAAATTGTTATTTCGATAATAAAAAACAAACAGTTCATATTTGGGATGACGAAAAAGGTTATTTCACAATGCCGTATAAAAGGTATGCTTATGTAAAAGATAGAAGTGGTGTACACATATCTTTATATGGAGACAAACTTAGAAAAGTTTACAGGTTTGATCCAGAGACACCTAATTTATTTGAATCAGATGTACCGCCAGAAACTCGTACATTGGTTGACCAATATGCTGACTCTGAAGAATTATCTACAGGCCATCGTATTATGACAATTGATATTGAGGTTGAAGTTACAGATGGTTTTCCATATCCAGAAGACTCAAAAGATAAGATAACTGCTATCGCAGTTCATAACTCAGAAGAAGATGAGTATTATTGTTTAGTATTAGATGATAAAAAGAAACTCACTTTAGAATCAAAAGATAATGTGATTATCGAATCTTTTGAAAATGAGTTTGATTTACTACAAAGATTTTTTCTATTATATTTAGATTGGAAACCAACCATCATTACAGGTTGGAACTCTGATTCATTTGATATGCCTTACATCTACAATAGAGCTTGTAAGATTGTTGGTTCTGATATAGCTAATTTAATCTCACCAATAAGAGAAGTAAAGTGGAACAAACATCGTAAGAGGTTTATGTTTGCTGGTGTTAGTTGTTTAGATTACTTAGCTCTATACAAACTATTCACATACACTCAACTATCCTCTTACAGATTAGATGCTGTGGCTGAACACGAACTTAGTGAAAAGAAGGTTGAGTATAGTGGAACACTCAATGATTTATATGAAAACAATATAGATAAGTTTGTGGAGTATAACATTCATGATGTTAGACTTGTAAAGAGATTACATGATAAGTTAGACTTTATCGATATGGCTCGTGGTGTATGTCATGTAGGCCATGTTCCTTATGAGGATGTGTATTTCTCATCAAGATATTTAGAGGGTGCTATCTTGGTATACCTAAAAAACTTAGGTGTGGTTGCTCCAAATAAACCACCAAGAGTAATGAAGAATGATGACGAAAAGTTCGCTGGTGCTTATGTACAACCACCACAAAGGGGCAAACACGATTGGGTATTTGATTTGGATATTACATCTATGTATCCATCAGTTATTATGTCTCTCAATATCTCACCCGAAACAAAGATGGGTAAGTTAAATGGTTGGGATGTAGAGGAGTTTATGAAAGGAACTAAGAAAACATACACTCTTATACAGAATGATAAAGAGATGGGTAGACTTACTGAAACAGAACTTAAAGATTTCTTTGATAAAAACAAAGTTTCAGTATCTTCTAATGGTGTTCTATATCGTAGTGATAAGAAAGGATTGATTCCAGCACTACTAGAGAAGTGGTTTGATACTCGTGTGGAGTATAGAAAGTTGATGAAGAAGTTTGGTGATGCTGGAGATAATGAAAAATACACATACTTTAAAAGTCGTCAGCTAATACAAAAGGTTGTACTAAACTCTCTCTATGGTGTATTGGGTTTACCTGTATTTCGTTTCTATGATTTAGATAATGCAGAGGCTACTACACTTACAGGTCAAGAACTAATTAAGTTCACCAAGAAGATTGGTAATCATTTTTACAATAAAGAATTAGGAGATGATAAAGACTATTGTATTTATATCGATACAGATTCAGTATTCTATTCAGCTCTTCCATTAGTTAAGAAGAGATTTCCTACTATGGATTTCGATAGTGAGACTATGATGAGTAAGAGGATATTAGATGTAGCTGATGAGATGCAGGGGTTTCTAAATAAGTCTTATGATTACTTCGCTAGTAAGTTCCTAAACTTAGACAAACATAGGTTTGAGATAAAGCAGGAGTTAATAGCTAAATCAGGTTTGTTTATTGTTAAGAAGAGATATGGCATGAAGATTATCAATGACAATGGTGTTAAAGTAAACAAACTCCATGTAAAAGGTTTGGACTTGGTTCGTAGTAACTTTCCGAAAGCTATGGGTGAACTACTGAAAGATGTGTTGGAAGATATCTTAGCTACTGTACCCAAGGATAAGATTGACGAAAGGATAATAAACTTTAAGGAGTCTATGAAGTTGGTAGACTTTGATAGGATAGCGATGCCAACAGGCATAAATAATCTATCTAAATACTCTGATGGTAAAGCTGGTAAGTTTACAAAGTTTGCTAAAGGTGCACCTGCTCATATCAAAGCTGCTATAACATATAATGATTTACTAAGACACTTTGGTGTTGGTAAGAAGTATGAGAAGATAAGTAACTCTGAAAAGATTAAGTGGGTATATCTTAAACAGAATGACTTGGGATTATTATCTTGTGGTTATAAAGGTTATGAAGACCCACCACAGATAATTGAGTTTATTAAAGCTAACATAGATTACAAAAAGATGTATGCTCAAATGTTAGAGAAGAAGATAATGATGTTTTATGAATCTCTAAAATGGAATGAGCCTGTAAATAAAAAGACATCTATGGAAAGATTTTTTTGATTTTGATAAATAACTTTGATATGTATATATGTATATATCGATTAACTAATAAGGAGTAATAAATGAATAAACATTCGTTAAACCGATTCATTGATAAATATTATCTTGGTGGGAACTGCTCATCAGTTGTGATTAATAGTAAGGGAGATTCTCTTTCTACTAGATTCATTACGGGTGATAAGAATCTACTTGGTGAACTAACCATGAGTGGTTGGAGTTTTGATGAAGCTGACTTAGGTGTGTATAACACAGAGCAGCTCGTTAAACTTCTATCTGTTCTATCAGAGAATATTTCAATGAACCTAACCAAAGCTGGTGACAAAGCTGTTTCATTAAAAATATCAGATACAAAGTCTGATGTAAATTATATGCTATCAGATTTGTCTGTTATCAGTTCACCACCTAACCTAAAGTCTATACCTGATTTCGAGGTAAAGATTAAAGTTGACAAATCTTTTATGTCAAAGTTTGTTGCAGGTAAGGGTGCTCTAACTGATACGGATAACTTTACAGTCATCACAGATGATGAGGGTGTAAAGGTTGTTATTGGTTATGCTGAGATTAACACTAATCGTGTTACTCTTCCTGTAGAAACAGAATCTTATGATAAGATTGAGAATGTTTCTTTCAATGCTAATCTGTTCAGAGATGTATTAGTGGCTAACAAAGAATGTGAAAGTGCTACATTAGAAGTAAGTTCACAAGGTTTGGCTCGTATCAATTTTAAGATTGATGAGTATGATGCTACTTATTACTTGGTTGCTGATACAGATGTATAATGGAATCTTATGTAGATAAATCTAAAGTATCTTTACGGCCAGTCAATAAAAAACTGGCCAAAGATATGATAGAAAAATACCATTATAGTGGTGTAATGTCGGCTTGTAGATATACTCTTGGTGTATTTTACAAGTCAGACAACCACAAGTTTTTCGATGGAGATGTCGATGACTTTATTGGTGTAGCTTGTTATGGTTTTCCAGTTGGCAGAAGCGTAGTATCTTCTATGTTTACAGAAGATGTATTAGAAAATAAGAATGTTTTGGAATTAAAAAGACTATTTATACATGATGGTTATGGAAAGAACATAGAATCCTATGTTATATCGCAGAGTTTCAAATGGTTAAAAGAATATTCGCCTGATATTAAAGTATTAATATCTTACGCTGATCCTGAACAAGCTCATGATGGTTGTATCTACCAAGCTACTAATTGGATTTATCAAGGTTGTGGTAGTTTTCAGTTGATGCCGACATACTCATTAAGATTAAACGAAGAAGATGATTGGATGCATAGTAGAAATGTTTACTCTATGTATGGTTCTAATAATCTTGATAAGATGAAGAAGGCTATAGGACATGACTTCTGGTTAAAAAGAGAAACCACGAAACATAGATATATTTACTTTCTCGGTAATAAAAAAGAGAATAGAAATTTTAATAAGATATTGAAACACCCATCGATGGACTATCCAAAAGATACAGAGTTCATTGATGAAGTAATTAAAGTAGAAGTAAAGGATAACAAATGGAAAAATTAGAACATAGTTTATGGGTTGAGAAATACCGGCCGACATCACTAGATACTTACATTGGGAATGAACATCTCAAAAGTAAAGTATCTGTATATCTTGAGAGTGGGGACTTACCACACCTTTTACTGTATGGGAAAGCCGGTACAGGTAAAACCACTCTCGCTAAAATATTAGTCAACAACATAGAATGTGACTATATGTATATTAACGCCTCCGATGAGAATAGTGTGGATACGGTTCGTACTAAAGTTCGTGGGTTCGCTTCTACGATGGGGTTCAAAGATTATAAGATTATAATCTTAGATGAGTGTGATTACATCACACCTAACGCTCAAGCCGCTTTGCGTAACCTTATGGAGACTTTTTCTAAACACTGTAGGTTCATTCTAACTTGTAACTTTGTAGAAAGAATAATTGACCCGATACAATCTCGTTGTCAATCATTTCAGGTGATACCACCATCAAAGAAAGAAGTTGCTATTCATATGACTAATATCCTAAAAGAAGAGGGTGTTGCTTCTAAGATGGATGATATAGCTGGTTTGGTTAACGCTGGTTATCCTGATATTCGTAGGGTGATAAACTCTTGTCAAAGGCAAGTCGTAGATGGTATGTTGGTTGTAGACAAACAATCTTTAGTTGAGAGTGACTATAAGATGAAGTTGATGGAAATAATTAAGAAAGAAAGTAAGAAAGATGCATTTAAAAGTGCAAGAAAGTTATTGGCTGATAGTCAAGTAACAGACTTCGCTGAACTATATAAGTTGATGTATGATGAGGTAGATTCATATGGTACAGGACATATAGCGGAATGTATTTTGATTATAGCTAAGTATCAGTTATCGGATAGTCAGGTAGTTGATAAGGAAATAAATGCTATGGCTATGATAATAGAATTATTAGGAGTAATAAAATGAGTACGAAACCAATGAAACCATTACCAGGTGGACAACCACCACAACAAGAAATAAGTATAGAAGATACAGAATCAATCAAGTGTGATGATTGCGGTAACTATTCTTTTATTAAATCTTACTTTATAAGAAGAATATCACCAATCGTATCACCGACAGGTCAAGAAGCATTAGTACCAATCGAAGTATTCAGTTGTGGTAATTGTGGTAAAGTGCCAGACTCAATGATGCCAAAAGGTAATGAGTAAAGATACTGGCGCTGGTAAAGGTGACAAACTAAGAAGAGGAATAACTCAAGATGAGTGGGAAAAGAAATGGGAAAAAATCTTTGGTAAAAAAGAAAAGTCTGTTCGACCACATAAATCAAATAACAGCAGTTCAAAATCCTAACTATTGGGATGATATATCAGACGAAGATAAGAAGTCTTGGTCTAATTATATGGTAAATAGATTTCTATCTATGAACTCTGATTGGACAGATTTGGTTAATGAGATTCAGAAGTATCCTATTGAACCTAAAGATTTATATAAAGTTTATACAAGCATCTTACCAAAGAAAAAACAATGGTTAAGATATATCAAAGGAGATAAAAAAATGAAGTATCCTATATGGGTTTACGAAATAGTCGGTAAACATTTACAATGTAGTATTAAAGAAGCTAACGAAGCAGTAGAGATGTATCGTATATCAGCTGGTGGACAATCAGAGTTAGCAGACATCATGTTTAAGTATGGTGTAGAAGATAAAGAAGTAAGGAAGCTTGGACTTATATAGTGTCTGTTACCAACTTCACAGTCGAATCAATACCAAGAAAATCATTAGTACCTTTCGTAGAAAAACATCACTACTCTCATAATACAAATGGTGTACAATCGATATACCATTTTGGGTTATATGGTGAAGGTAACTTTGGTTTACCTAAGATGATTGGAGCAGCTATGTACGCTTATCCATCTATGCCCGATACCGCTAAGAAGTACAATCCAATCAATCCAACCAAATGTTTAGAACTTAGAAGGTTGGTTTGTATCGATGATACACCTAAGAATACAGAGAGTTACTTTATAGGTCAGACTTTCAAGTGGTTGAAACAGAATACGGATATGGAAGTTATAGTATCATTTGCTGATGAACATCATGGACATACAGGTGTGATATACAAAGCTACTAACTTTGAGTATTGGGGTGAAACTGCTGGTGGTAGGATACTGATGGTTGATGGAAAAGAAACACATAGTCGGTCACTTAATCAAATAAAGAGACCATATGGTAGAGAACTTAATCGTAGATATAAAGCTGGTGATGAAAATATATTTTGGAAGAAGACAAAACCAAAGCATATTTATGTATACTATCTCAATAAAATAATTAAAAGAAAAATAAAAAAGCTTGACTTTATCAAGAAAAAGTCGTAGCTTTATACTGTAAATTGGAGTGATATATGAAGGTTATAAAAGACACATCTAAAGGAACAGAAGAAGAATACACAGATATTGTATCTTACATGGAAGATAAATATCCTGAGATGACATCGGAGTTCAAAAAGATACAACAAGAACAATATGAATTGTTTCTTCACAAACAACATGACTATGGCCCACAAAACATAGCCGTTGGTCAGATGTTGGTAAACGAAGAAGAGAAGAGACTATCCCTTATGGGTATTTGGTTTAGGATAAACGATAAGGTGGAACGTATCAAAACCATACTAATGCGTGGAGACAATGGTTCTCTTGAAGGTGAAGGTTTGGTAGATAGTTATTCAGACATATCTAACTATGGAGTTATGGCTCAAGTTGTAGCTAGAGGAAAGTGGGCTAAGTGAAGAAGATAAGTTATAGTCAGTATTCAATGTGGGCTCAATGTCCTCATAGATGGAAAACTGCATACATAGATGGGAACAGAGAGTTTTCTGATAACATACACACACTTTTTGGTACATCAATGCATGAGGTTATACAAACCTTTCTAACAGTTATGTACAATGACACAGCAAAGATGGCTGAGGCTCTACCATTGGAAGATATGTTACTCACAAGAATGAAGAGAAACTTTGAAAGAGTGTTAGAAACGAATGGTGGTGAGATGTTCTGTACTGAAAAGGACATGGTTGAGTTTTATGGTCATGGTGTGGAGATACTAAAGTTTATTAAGAAGAGAAGAGCTCAATACTTTAGTAAGAAAGGTTATGAACTCGTTGGTATAGAGGTTCCACTAAACTATGACTTACCAAACAATATAAAGTTTATAGGTTATATAGATATAGTAATCAAAGATACAGTTAGAGATGTAATTAAGATATATGATATTAAGACATCTACTATGGGTTGGAACAAATGGATGAAGGCTGATAAGAATAAGACAGACCAATTACTATTATACAAACAATTCTACTCAAAACAATTCAATCATCCTATGGATAGAATAGAAGTGGAATACTTTATTGTGAAGAGAAAGCTGTATGAGAACTTAGACTTCCCTCAAAAGAGAGTTCAAAAGTTTGTACCAGCAAATGGTAAGCCATCAATCAATCAAGTTGTGAATAGATTAGATGAATTTATAAAAGATGGGTTTAATGATGATGGAGAATATCGAACTGAACATATTTATAGGAAAGAGGCATCTAAGAAAAATTGCAAGTATTGTGATTTCAATCAAACAGAATTTTGTGATGTGGGAGTAAAGTAATGAAAATAAGCTTGAGAATGAACCTTTCTGATTTTATAAACAAAGATAATGAGAAAGATATTATTGATAAATTAGAAAGCGTGCATAACGATGATGTAAAGTATTATATTACTTTTTGGTATAAAGATGGAACTGTATCACCACAAGACATAAAAAGATTTCTGTTAGACTATGAATCCAATTTACACTTCAAGACAAAGATAAAAGTAGATGGTAGGTTACATCCAAATGATTTTATCTGGTATGATATAGTCAGTAGAGAAAATGTAAATCCAAAACAAAGGGTTAGATTTCAACATATCTACGACAATGATATTCAGATGTTAAAAGCTATTGATGAGTTTCATAAAGCAGCTAAGTTCTGTACTACAGAGAAACCACCAAGAGTTCAAAAGAGGAATGACTATGAGAGTAGCAATAGTAGGAAGTAGAAAGTATACAAATAAAAGGCGTATACAAGAGTTTGTATTTAAACTAAAGCAGAAGTATGGTGAAGAGTTAGAGATAGTAAGTGGTGGACAAAAAGATGGTGCTGATGGATACGCTAAGAAATATGCTTTAGAGTTTGATATAAACTATTCAGAATTTCCACCATCACATTACGCTTACAATCAACATTGTGTCCTCGAAAGTTTTAAATACGGAAGACCATATGCTAGTTGGCATTATCATGATAGAAACAAAAAGATAGTTGAATATAGTGATGTTGTAGCAGCATTCATACCTAAAGATACCACATCCAAAGGAACAGAAAGCACACTAAAAGAAGCTCAGAAAAAAGAAAAAAAATATTGTATAATAAGTTAGTTCTTATATACTTATATACATATATACGGAGGAAATGTTATGTTGAAACTAACATCCGTAAAGTTATTAGACAATCTATACAAGAAGTTTAAAATAAGCAATTTAGATGATAACTTTACATTACAAAAGCTAATCAATCGCTCAATGGACTTATATGTTCACAATGAGGACTTTAGACATCAAATAAACGAATGGCAAAATCTTAAACCAAGCGGGAGTGCATTATGAGAACTGATTTAATTAAAGCTAGTGAACTACACTTTAAAGCACATATTGAAAAACATAGAATAAATGTAGAAAATTTATTAGAAAATGGTGTGGGTGTTGCTGAACATGCAGATATTATGGATACGATAGAAAAAGAGTTAGAGATTATGGCTGAATATGATGATAAGCTATCTATCTTAAATAAATACTTCACAATCAATGGTGGTTCTAAAGAGGTTATAAATGGTTAAGAAAAAGATTTTACTATTATCGGATGATTTAAGAATGTCTTCTGGCGTAGGTACGATGTCAAGAGAGTTTGTTTTAGGAACTCTCAAACATTACGATTGGGTACAAGTTGGTGGTGCTATTAAACATCCTGATGAAGGTAAGATTATAGACATGAATGAATCTGTGAGAAAAGATACAGGTATAGAAGACGCTTATCTTAAAATATATCCTGTGAGTGGTTATGGTAGTCCAGATGTAATCAGGCAAGTTACCCAAATGGAAAATGGTATTGACGCTATTTTACATTATACAGACCCAAGATTTTGGGGATGGTTGTATCAGATGGAACATGAGTTAAGAAGAACCACTCCGATATTTTACTATAATATATGGGATGATTTACCTTATCCAATGTGGAATGAACCATTCTATGAGTCTTGTGATTTGATTATGAATATATCTAAACAAACAGTCAATATTGTAGACAATGTATGTCAGATTAAACCAAGAACAGAGTGGGATAATACTTACATTCCACATGGCATAAATGAAAATAACTTTTATCCTATCGACTCTTCTCATACAGAATGGAATGATTTACTAAAATTCAAAAGAAATGTGACTAATGGTAAAGACTACAAATACATAGTATTTTGGAACAATAGAAACATCAGAAGAAAGTTACCTGGTGATGTTATAATGGCTTACAAACAATTCTGTGACCAATTACCAAAAGAAGAAGCTGAAAAATGTGCTCTCATAATGCACACCCAACCAAGAGATGAAAATGGTACAGATTTACCAGAGGTTGTAAAACAATGTTGTCCAGATTATGATGTAATATTTTCACATCAAAAGTTAAGTGATAAAGAACTTTGTTTCTTATATAACATAGCAGATGTTGGAATGAACATGGCTTCTAATGAAGGATTTGGTTTAGGAACTTGTGAGGCTCTAATGTGTGGTACACCGATATCGGTAAATGTCACAGGTGGATTACAAGACCAATGTGGTTTTAAATACAAAGGTGAGTTTATAACTTACAAAGACTATAGTTGGATTCATTCATTACATGATGATAAGAAGTGGAAAGATAATGAAGATTTGGCTCATGGTGAGTGGGTAAAGCCGGTATGGCCGTCTAACAGGAGTCTACAAGGTTCAATACCAACACCATATATCTATGATGACAGACCTCGTTCAGAAGACTTTGGTGATGCCCTAAAAGAGTGGTATGATATGGGGGATGAAGAAAGAAAAAGATGTGGTAAGTTAGGTCATGAGTTTGTTATGAGTGATGATGCTAGTATGTCAGCCACCGCTATGTCCAACTTATTCATAGAACATATGGATACAGCATTTGAGAAGTGGACACCTCGTAAACGATTTACAATGTTTAAAGCATAGGAGTTATAATGAAACCATTAATGTTAATCACAGGACCAGTTGCTACAAGAAGTGGGTATGGTTCACATAGTAGAGATTTATGTAGAAGTCTAATAGCTATGGATAAGTTTGATATAAAGATTAATTCACTTCGTTGGGGTAATTGTCCAATGAATGCTTTAGATGAAAGTAAACCAGAGGATGTAGAAATACTTAGTAGAATATTATCTAACAATGAGTTACCGAGACAACCCGAAGTTCACATACAGATAAGTGTACCTAATGAATTTACTCCTATAGCTAAGTATAATATAGGTGTAACTGCTGGTATAGAAAATACAGCACCTAAAGCTGAGTGGATTCAAGGTATGAATCGTATGAATATGAATATAGTTCCATCTAAGTTTGTGAAAGGTATATTTGAGTCAGTTTCATACGAAGAGATAAATGAACAAACAAAACAGAAGACGGGTGAGCTGAAATGTACATCACCGATAGAGGTTCTTTTTGAAGGAGCCGATACTAAAATCTATGGTAAGACAAAAGATATATCAGATGACTTAAAAGCTGAAATGGACAACATAGAGGAAAGATTTGTATTCTTATACACAGGACATTGGTTGCAAGGTGATATAGGACAAGACAGAAAAGATACAGGAATGTTACTACAGACTTTCTTAGAGACATTTAAAAACAAACCTAATCCACCAGCTTTGGTTATGAAAACAAGTGGTGCTACTTTTTCTGTTATAGATAGAAATGAAATTAAAGGTAAGATAGAAGATATTAAGAACACTGTCAAGGGACAACTTCCTCCTGTTTATTTCTTACACGGTGATTTAACTGATGAGGAAATGAATCAGTTATACAACCATCCTAAAGTTAAAGCTCATATTACATTTACTCATGGTGAAGGTTTTGGTCGTCCTCTATTAGAAGCTAGTTTATCAGAAAAGATAGTTATAGCTCCTAATTGGAGTGGTCATATAGATTTTCTTAATAAAAATAACTCAGTTCTTTTGCCTGGTGTGATGACAGATGTTCACAAATCAGCTCTACCTAAAGAGATGTTAGTCGAAGGAGCTAAATGGTTTACTGTAAACTATCAATACGCTTCTCAGGTTATGAAAGATGTGCTTAAAGATAATAGAAAGTATACTATGATGGCTAAAAAACAATCTATGTATAATAGGGTAAACTTTTCTATGGATAAGATGACTAAAGACTTTGGTAAAATATTGGATAGATATCTACCTAAGTTTGAAGAACAACCACAACAGGTTGATTTAAAGTTGCCAAAGCTAAAAAAAGTTGGCGATAGTAAACCAAAACAAATAAAACTACCAAAGTTAAAGAAGGTGTAATATGGAAGAGAAATCAAAATGTCCTCTGTGTAATGATTTGTATGACAATTGTTTTGTAGAAAAAACAGAAATAGAAGGTAAACCATTTGAATCTTACATGTGCTTTCAATGTGGTATGACTTCCAATTCTTATCTGGCTTTCGATAGTGAGAAGCTAGAAGAGTACACAAAGAGTCACAGTGAACTAATGAACGACTTGAAGATAATGGATGAAAAAAGAGGAATAGTTTGGTTCCCATCTGTAATTAATATGGGTGAAAAAGGTATTATATATCCTGATGGACAACTTGCTGATTGGCATTGGCATTATGCTAAGGTTATAGATATACCTGAAGAAGATAGAGAAAAATATGATGGTCACGAAAAAAGATTAGATGTAGAGAACTCTGAAAAGTTTGGTCAGTTTGAATTTATGGAAGCTTGTAAATCTATGGGGATAATAAAAGACAATGGCTAAATTACCTTACAGTTGGAATAAAGTAAGTCCTGGTGATATAGTATCTTTCGTCTATGAAAATAGAGATGGTAGAAAACTTCGTAGAACTATATTAGTGTTAGACCCAAAGTTAAGAAACAGAGCTAAAAATCCATCAAGTCAGTATTTGGTTCATGGTATTCAGTTAGAGGTATCCAATCAACCAACATTAGTACAGATGAAAACTCTTTTAGAACAAGCTGGTGTAACAGAGATAGTCGATGAGAAAAAGAAGATATACAGAGTTCAGTTAGATGGTACTGCTAGACAGATTTACAAAAAGATGAGAACTATAATAAATAAGTATGGTATCTACAGAAGTTATAATTATGATAAAGCTAGAAAAAGCTCGGTAACCTTAGAAGATTTAAGACTACCAACACAATTTGTACAAGAGTTAAAGAATGAAAATTAGTTATGGCATTACAGTTCACAATGAAGCTGAAGAGCTACAGAAGTTATTAGAAGTATTAAATAAGAATATAGATAAAGAAGATGAGATAGTAGTTTGTGTAGATGGTGATGATGAAAAGGTAGAAGCTGTTTTGGGTGAATCATTGTCTAGTTGGCAGAATTACATTGTTTACAAAAGAAAACTTGATGGTAACTTTGCAGAACATAAAAATTCAGTTATAGAAAAAGCAAGTGGTGATTATGTATTTCATATTGATGCGGATGAATATCCAAATGAAATATTAATACAACAACTTAAAGAAATATTAGAGATAAACGAAGTTGATTTGATTTGGATACCAAGAGTGAATACAATCGAAGGTATGAAACAAGAACATGTACAAAAATGGGGATGGAGAATTACAGGAAAAGGTTGGGTAAATTATCCTGATTATCAAGCTCGTGTATTTAGAAGAGATGAGTCTATAAGATGGACAAGACCATTACATGAGTATATTAAAGGATGTAAGACATACGCTCATCTACCACCACATGAAGAGTTGAGTTTGTATCATCCAAAAACAATACAGAAGCAAGAAAAACAAAATCTCTTTTACAATGAAAACTTTAGTAAAGAAATGAATGTGAGGAAACTTTGATATTTTGGAGAGTATTAGATAATAATCTGTACACAGTAGGTAATGTTGATAAACTTGGGTTTGAAAAATCTGAAGGTTTTAGAATACCAGATGAATACTTAGAAAAAAAAGAGTTCACAATTATGAGAACTGCTCATGGTGTTGGTGATTGGGGTATCATATCTGCTATGCCAAGACTAATAAAAGAAAAGTATCCAGACAGCAAAGTTTATGTACCATCTGTAAATTTACTTGAAAAATTATTTGGTCAAATGAAATCTAATTGGGGAACTTGGGACAATCCTTTTAAAAATGTAGAATATATATTCGGTAATAATCCTTATGTTGATGGTTACAAAGATTATATTATTGGTGAAATTTTTCATGACCATTACAGAATATATGACAAAGATAATAAGGGAATACCTTTGACTAAACAAATGTTAAAGTTTTGGCAGTTTGAAGAAGATGAGTATGTAAATTATTATCCGGAACTTTATTTTTCCAATCAAGAAATTGAAATGGGAGATGAGATTATAAACAGGTTTGTAGGCAATAATGAGTTTGGGGGTTTATTAATTACTAATAGATTTGAAAGTAGTGGTGGTAGATATGATGAAGAAAGTAATAAAATGTTAATGAATACACTTTTAGAAAAGTGTGGAGACTTGCCATTCTTTTATTGGACTTACAAAAAGCCAGAAGATTTACCGATTAGTTTCAATAAAGGTTTTGATTTAAGACATGTCCCTACTAGATTACAATTGTATATAAGATCTAAAGCAAAATTAAATATCGGGACTCATTGTGGATTTTTAGATTGTGTGTCTAAATACTCAAAGGTGTTTCAGATACAAAGAGTATTTCCATTAAATCAAAATATAATAGAAGCTGAGTATTATGTAAACAAGGAAAATTACAAGGAGCAAGTAGAGTATGTTTAAAGAATTTTTAGATTTAGGTAGACACCCAATAGCAAATGCATTTTTAAATGAAGAAGATTTTAAAGATGAGTTTCTATTTGATTTAAAAGTGTGTTGGGATGAGGAAACAAAGTTAGTATCTATCAAAGAGTTTGTAGAGCCAGAGAAAATATTCAATGAGGACTATCCTTATAATACCTCTAATTCTTTTCCAATGATAGAACATTTTAAAAATACTGCTGAGATGTTGAAGATGAAATTCAAACCAAGTAAAGTTTTAGAGATAGGCTCTAACTCAGGTCCTTTTATAGAGAACTTTGATAAAGAAAATTCTGTATGTGTAGAACCATGTGGAAACTTTGCGAAAGCTACAGAGAATATGGGATATAAAACTCATGTAGATTTTTGGACAACCGATTTAGCTGATAAGATTGTAAAAGAAGATGGGTACATGGATTTAATATATGCAGCTAATTGTATCTGTCACATACACGACTTAGACGATACGTTTAAAGCTGTAAAGAATATCCTAAAGCCAAATGGTGCTTTTGTATTTGAAGATCCGTCACTACTTAGAATACTGGAAAGAGGTTCATACGACCAAATATACGATGAACATCCTCATATATTTTCAGTAACTGCATTAGACAACTTGTTGAGAAGGAATGGATTACAAATATTTAAAGTAGACAATTTATCAGTACATGGTGGTTCTAATAGAATTTATGCTTGTCACTTTGATGGTATTACAATCGGAGATAGTGTGAAGTTTAATCTAAATGAAGAGTCTATATTTGGTATAAATAACTTTCAGACTTATGAAATATTTGCTGAAAGGGTAGCTAACTCAAAAGAGAAATTGGTAAAATTACTGAAAGATTTGAAGAGTGATGGTAAGAAGATAATGAGTATAGGTGCTACAGCAAAGTCAACCACTGTCTTTAATTACTGTGGTATAGATAATAGTTTGATAGATGTTATAACAGATACTACGATAGATAAGCAAGGTAAGTGTTCACCAGGCATGCATATTCCTATTGTTGCTAGAGAGGACATAAACATACTTGATTATGATTATGTATATTTAGGAGCTTGGAATTTTAAAGATGTGATAGCTACAAAAGAAAAAGAGTTCGTAGAAAATGGTGGTAAATTTATAACTCATGTGCCGGATGTAATGGTGTTCTCATGATTTTAGTTAGTGGCAGTGGTAGGTTAGCTAAAGAGTTGGAAGAATTATCTAACGATTCTTTACCAATAAGAATACTTTCAAGAAGAGAAATGGATATTACCGATGAACATCGTGTTTCTGAAGTAATTAAAACTTATATGATGAAACCTGATTATCCTAAGTATTTTATACATACAGCTGCTTTAACTAAACCTATGGAAGTTAATGATAGAAATCCATTAATGAGTATGGACACCAACATAGTTGGTACTGCTAATGTGGCTAGAATATGTGATAAGTATGGTATAAAATTTATCTACATATCAACAGATTTTGTTTACGGAGATTCAAATTTAGTTGATGAAGAGAGTGAAGTAAAACCATCAAACAATTATGGATGGTCTAAATTAGGTGGTGAATGTGTCACAAGACTTATACCAAACTCTTTGATATTGAGATGTTCTTTATGTGATATACCTTTCAGACACAATGTTGCATTTGATGATGTCTATAGAAATTCAATAACACATAAGGATGTTGCTAATATTATAGTAAAAGTAAAAGAAGAGATTGGGGTTATAAATGTTGGTGGTGAATATCAAAGTGTGTATGATTTTGTATCTAAACATCAAGATGTGAAGAAAGGGAGTGGTTCTGATATAGCGCCATCATTACATCTTTTAACAGGTAAACTAATGAGTATAGTAAATGAATAAAAAAGTAATATACACATCAGTATTTGGTTGTACAGAAGAAAACAATTACCATCTACATAAGCCTGATGTTGACTTGAGTGGTTGGGATTTCATATGTTTTACAGACAATCCAAATTTTAAGTCTGATTTATGGGATGTTAAATTAGTGAAACCACTTTATGATGATAACGCCAGAAATGCTAAAAGATATAAATTAAAACCACATTTGTTTCTGAAAGATTACGATGTGAGTGTTTGGCATGATATAGAAGTTAAGATTACAAAAGATATAGATGAGATAGTAGATAAAATGCTATCTAATAACAATCTTGCTATACTAAATCATGAGTTGTGTGGTAGAAGTGTGTCCGGAAATCTTAACGTAAGAAAGTGTGTATATGAAGAAGCTAGATTTATACAATGGTTAGGTGACAATAATCCTAAGAAAATATATAAAGATAATATGGATATAATTCATGCTCAAGTAGATAGGTATAGAAAAGATGGTTACCCTGAAAATAATGGTTTAGCCAGAACTACTGTTATGTTTATGAAACATAATGAAGAAGATGTAAAACAACAGATGAATAGGTGGTGGGAAGAAATGAAATATGGTAGTAGAAGAGACCAAATAAGTTTTAACTACAGCGCTTGGAAAAATAAATTTAATTTTTCTTACATACAAGAAGATATAGATGATAATCCTTACTTTCTTTACATGAAAAAGTGGAGACAAATTAAAAGAAAAGAGATGAGGAACAATCGTATAGATGCTGCTCCAATATCATTTGATTACTTTATGAATATGGAAATAGCTAATGGTGGTGGTGGAAAAGAAATAATTAAACAAAATGGTAAACTAAAAACTGTAAAAGATGTCTGTATGTTTTACTCTGTTCCTGGTAATCTTAAAACAGTAAGAGATAGATTGAATCCTAACAACTGGCAATACTTTAATTGTATGGTAGCAGAGTTTAGAAAAGATGTTGGAGACCATCATGAATTGGGATGGGATAACATGACAGAGGATTATTACAATTCTTTAGAAATGATGACAGATGAAGAGTTAGAAATATTTTTAAAAAACAATCCTGTTGAATTTGATAATGGTTTTATCAGACATAGTTATCATAGGGCTTGTGCGATGATTGGTAGATTGATAAATGGAAAATCTTACATACCATTTTATATGAAAAAATCACAAATATATGATGAACCAAGAAAGCATGATGGTATGTCTAGGGTAGAACCTTTAATAAATAATGTAAAAGGTTTATCTAATATTACAATACCATCTGGTGAGTTTACTGTATGCCAATCTGGAATACTAGCGTTGATGGGTATTAGAGATAATGATGATGTGGATATTATAATATCTACAGAAGCTAGAAATCAGTTATTTGAAGGTAACATTAATTTTATTAGAACTAATGGTGCAGAAATATTCGAACCAAACAGAGGTAAGTTTAGAATATTTGATGCTCAAGGTGATGATGATTTAATAGATAACTACAGCTTCAAAGTAAATGGCTACAACTTTTTAGAACCAAGATTTTATTTCAGTAGAAAGAACAAATATACTGATAGAGACAAATCAGATTGGGAAGGTATAAGAAAGTTTTTTAAGATGAAAAGTTATTTAGGATACCCTTTCAATCAACTTACTGAAGAACAATGGGGAGTGCAATACATATGAAAAATATAGTATTTATTCCTAACATAGATTTAGGTAATGGTAGAAGTAATAACTATTCCTATTGTATTAAGAGTTGGAAATATTGGTGTGATAGAAACGATTGTGAACTTTTGTTACTAGAAGACTTACTCGTTCCTGTAGAACAAATGAAAATTACATGGCAACGTTATTATGTGTTTGATATTTTAGATAATAGTGACATAGATTACAATCAAGTATTAGTCGTTGACGCTGACACGATAGTACATCCTGATTGTCCTAACTTTTTTGATGAAACTGATGGTAAGTATGCGGCTGTAATGAATGATGGTGATTATGAGTGGGTAAATAAAAGTATATCACAATATGGTCTTAAGTTTTTTGGAAAGGATTCATTCCCAACTTGGAGATATGTAAATGGTGGTTTTCAAATATTTAACAAATCGCATAAAGAATATCTAAAGGGACTAACAGATTGGTATAACAAAAACACCACAGAGTTAAATCAAGTTTTTGGTAAGTGGAACTCTACAGACCAAACTTGTATAAACTTTTACAGAGAAGAACAAAAGCTTCCAATGACGATACTACCACCATGTTATAACTTACAAGATATATCGAGAAAAAACCTAATGTATTGGCATCCACAACATTGGTGGACAGATGAATTACATTACTTAAAAAATGGTTGGGTTTATCACTTCAATGCTATACCTCAAAATCAAATGGGTAGGGATGCCAACTATTGGATAAAAAGAACTTATGAGGAGTTGTACAATGTGTAGTATATTGTGTACAAGTAAAGACATAAAAGACTATGATGATATAAATTATTATTTAAAGTTTAGAGGACCTGATGATACATCAATTGTAAAAGATGAAGTAAATAATTTTACATTTTTACATAACCTATTAAGTATGACTGGCAAATTTACGACTCAACCTTTTCAAGAAGATGGTATTATTTGTCTGTACAACGGTGAGATATATAATTACAAAGATTTTGGAGATTACGAAAGTGATGGTTATTGTATTATAGATTTGTACAAAGAGTATGGTGTTGATTTTGTCAAAAAATTAGATGGTGAATTTGCTATAGTTCTTTTAGATTTTCATAATGATTTAATACTGATGGTTACAGACCCATTCAAAACCAAACCATTATTTTATTCAAATGCTGATGGTCATTTTGGTTGTTCTACTTACAGAACTGCTTTAGATAAGGTTAACCATAGAGATGTAAAGAAAGCTAAACCTAATACGGCTATGATTTTTAAGATATCAGATGCTAGCTATGTAAGAGAGTTTACTGTATGTGAGTTTGATTTAAATCAACACAAAGATACTTTTGATGATTGGACTAAATCATTTGAAAATTCTATTTTTAAAAGAACTCGTGATACTACACAGAATATATTTATAGGTTTAAGTTCTGGATACGATAGTGGAGCTATATGTTGTGAACTTTTAAAACAAAGTGTTCCATTTAAATCTTATAGTGTTTTGACTCCTGTTATCGTTCATGAAAATGTTCGTATAGTAGAAGATAGGCAGAAGCTAATATCTCAAAGCGGTATATCTTCTTACCATAATTTTATGAAAGACCAAGATATTAGAGTTCAACATAGAAATTTTATAAAAAGTGGGACAGAGGAGTTTTACTATACTATAAAATCTGATACTAGTAGTTATAATGAGTATGACAGAAGACTCATAGATGATAAAGCTGCTTCGTGGATGTCTTGGGTTTGTGATACTGCTAAAAAAGAAAACAATAAATTGTATTTAACAGGTATGGGAGCTGATGAAATATTTTCAGATTATGGATTCGGTGGTATTAAGAAAACTCAACATAGTAACTTCGGTGGTTTGTTTCCAAAAGATTTGTCTACTGTATTTCCTTGGGCTAGTTTTTATTATAGTAGCATGGAATCTTATTTAGCTAAAGAAGAATATGTCGCGGGGTTACATGGTTTGGAAGCTAGATATCCCTTTCTTGACAGAGATGTAGTTCAAGAATTTTTATGGTTGACTTCTGATTTAAAAAATAGTAGTTACAAGTCGGTATTGGATAATTATTTTACAGAAAATAGTTTTCCTTTTTCAAGAGGGGAGAAGAAAGGTTTCTAATGATAAAAGCAGAAAATAAACAAATTCATAAATCCGTATCTATTGGAGAAAATGTTTCTATAGAGTGTGAAAGTGTAAAGATAGGAAAGTACTCAAAGATAGGAAACAACGTAAAGATAAGATGTAAAGAACTTATCATAGGTGACCATCTGTATATGGCTGATAATGTTGAGATAGGTAGGGGTGGCTGTACTAATCCTGAATCAGTTGTTAAGATAGGTAATGGTGTTGGTATATTTGAGAACACTATAATAAATCCAAACTCATCTGTTGAGATAGGGGACAACACAGGAATAGGAGCAGAGGTAATGATATGGACTCATGGAGCTTGGTTAGACATTACCCAAGGATTTCCATCAGACTTCGGTCCTGTAAAAATAGGTAAGAATGTTTGGTTGCCAGCTAGAAGTATAGTTTTACCTAATGTAACAATAGGTGACAATGTAGTTGTGGGTATAAACTCAATCGTAAACAGAAGTTTGCCTGATGGTAGTTTAGCTGCTGGTTTACCCTGTAAAGTTATCAAGGAGAATATGTATCCTAAAAAACTTAGTGATGAACAGATAAAAGAAATGGTGGAAGGTATTATTTCAGATTGGTTAGAGTTGATAAAATATAAAGGTGTGACCAGAACTGTAAAAATTAGTTATGATAATAATAAAATAATTTTGAATCAAGGATACGAACAGACTATTTATAATATAAGAGATAAGACTGTAGAAGGTGAAGTCAACATAGTATCAGAGGACTTGAGAGATTATCTAAGAAGAAGAGGTATAAAAATATACGCAGATAGGTTTTTTAAATCAATATGAAATTCTTAAATTTAAATAAAGTATTATGTTTATCAGCTCATCCAGATGATGTTGAGTATGGTGTTTTGGGTTCAATGATAAAGTTTGGAGACACACAATTTGATGTGGTCGTACTTTCAAATGGTGGTGATTTTGATGTGACTACAGGCAACTCAAGGTTTGAGGAGTGTCGTTGGATTTGGAATCAGCTTGATGGTGTAAATGGTACTTGTTTGGATTTTACTTGTGTTAGAGATAGTTCAGAAGACTTTTGGGTTAATCATCTTGAAAATAATTTTGATATAAAAAGTTATGATGCAATATTATCTTTACCAGAATATGACTCACACTTTGAACATAGAAAGGTAAATAATATATCCAAAGCTCTACTACGAGGAGTTAATGTGGGACTTATTACATACAGAACTCCATCCACATTGGAACAATGGATACCAAATTATTATACTGAATTGAGAAACGAGCTGATGGAATCTAAAATAGATATACTTAGAGATGGGTTTGATTCTCAGAAAGATAAGTTATATTTTCAAAGACAAAGAATAAAAGATTTTCATATCAATTACCAATGTTCAAAAGTTGGAGTAAGTTATGTTGAACAATTTAAAGTAGAGAGGTTATTTGGATGAACACTGCTTTAGTCGTTGTGGATGCTTGGAACACTTCAAAATCATCCTTACATAAAGAAAAACCAATGTGGGATAAAGATGTTAAAGATAATGTGAAGAGCTTTTCAAATTTTATTAATTATGTTTGTAGAGTTGAGAGAAAGAAAAATACAACGATAGTACATAGTTTTGGTATGGATGTACAAACGGCTGATGTATACGATAGAAATCTATCAGCTATTACCATTGATAAAAAAGACGAAGTGACAAACTCTCTTGAGTTAGGAAAAGTTATTGAAAACATGGATGAGATATTCTTTTGTGGTTTTCATTTTGGAAAATGTGTTCAAATGCACATGAAAATGTCAAATAAATACCTCTCTCAGAGTAACAATATACTACATACTAAAAATAAAAATATAGCTTTAAATTTGTGTATGATATTACCATTCAATCAAGAGCCTGGTTTTAATCCTAGAAACTCTTGGAAATTTGAAATTCGTGAGGAATATTACAGGTATTTTATGTGGTCTCCTTGGAAGTTTGAACAGATTTTAGGAAGAGGATAATGAAGATAGGATTCTTTTCAGAGGCTGGATACGAAGGTAAAGTACCAAGAAACCATCCTAACATGAGAACGGATGTTGCTTGGGTTTGCGCTTTAGATGCAACACATCATCCAATACCAACACTACAAAATTTACCTAATAATTTATATGATGTTGGTATTATGATAATACCAAAAAAGAGAGAAAGATTACTTAACTATCCTTTGCTAGAACAATATCGTAGAGTTTGTAAAAAGGTTACAGTTATGCAAGAGAGTTACTACAATTACTGGCAAGATAGTGAAATAGCTGAACAAATTTGGTACTTCAATTTTATTACAGAGATGGATTTAATATTTTGTCATAATGATGTGGACTTATCATATTATAGTGGTCTGACAAACGTTAGAACTGAATTACTACCATCATTGATGATAACAGATGGTATAGTCAGAAGAGCGGATAAGTTAGTTGACCATTACAATGACATAGAATCAACTTTCAGTCATATTCAGCGTGACATAATAATTGGTGGTAATTGGGTAAGAGATTATGGTGGATTTGATTCTTATCAAGTTGGGTTAGAGATTAGTGATGATATTACTGCAGTAACTACAGGCAGAATGAAACCTGAAGAAGAACAAGTAATGAAACATTTACCTTGGATGTTATGGAAAGAGTGGATAAATACTTTGAGTAACTTTAAGTATGGTATACAATTAGGCACAGCAGCCGCTGGTACATTTAATCTTAATTGTAGTTTTCATGGTATACCTTGTATTGCATACTCAAACTCAAACACTCAAAATATTTTACATCCATTAACCACAGTTGAACTTGGTGATATGGATAAAGCTAAACATATAGCTAAGAAGCTGAAGAATGATAAATTTTATAATTTGTGCTCAGATACTACATTGAAGAGGTACGACTTATACTATTCAGAATCCAAGTTTATTGAAAATACACAAAGAATTTTTAGTACTTTAGTAAATTAGTATATACTTATATATAGGAATAAAAGTTATGAACAAACCAAAGACAATATTTTGTGATATAGATGGAACACTAAGTGAATACCCGTATTCAGCTGAAATGGGTAATTATCAGTTTGATAAATGGAATATGAAACCACTACCAGGAACTATAGCTAAACTATGGGAATGGGACAAGGCTGGTCATATGATTATTTTAACGACTGGTAGAAAAGAAGGAATGAGAAGAATCACAGAAGAACAACTAGAGGCTGCTGGTATTATCTATGATAGATTGATTATGGGTATAGGTGGTGGCGCAAGAGTTTTAATAAATGATTTGAAACCAGACAGAGATGGTGATACAGCAATCGCTATAAATTTAAAAAGAGACACAGGAGTTAAAAATGTCAAAATATGACCACATTGAAGATGCTTGGGTAAAAGAAGCATTAGAAGAATATAAAGATAAAATAGATGAGAACAAATCTCATCGTTTAGATATAAGTTCATACAGAGTTGAAAAACCTTGGGGATATGAACTATGGTTAGAACTAAATGAACATTATGCTTACAAACTAATTCATATGAACAAAGGTTATCAGAGTAGTTTACAATGGCATGAAAAGAAAGTTGAAACTAACTATGTTATTGAAGGTGAAGCTGAGGTTCTACTTCAAAATGAAGATGGTACTATGGAGTCAAGAACATACAAAGCTGGTGATGGTTGGTGTGTTCCTCTAAAAACAAAACATAGAGTCATTGCTACAACCGATTATACAGCACTAGAATGTTCAACTGCTCATCTAAATGATTGTATTAGATTTGAAGATGATTCAGATAGAGGTAGTGGTAAGATAAACACAGAGCACGAAGGCAATTAATTGAACAAATTTTGCATACTCGCAGCCGGTAGAGGTACAAGAAATAATCACATAGTTGGGTTACACAAAGCTTTACTTCCTTTAGAAAATAAACCTGTAATATCCCATATTATAGACAAGTTAGATAAAAGTGTTGAGATAGTAATAGCTGTAGGTTATAAATCAGAACAAATAAAAACTTATATGAGTTTAGTTCATTCAGATAAAAAGATAACTTACATTGATGTTGATAATTTTGATGGGATTGGTTCGGGACCTGGCTATAGTTTATTGTGTTGTAAACAAGAGTTGCAAGAACCATTTGTTTTTACATCTGTAGATACATTGGTTGGTGAAGATATTGATTTGATGTCCATAGATGAAAATTGGTTAGGTGTATCACCTGTTGAAAAAGAAGATTCTTTAAATTACTGCTTGGTAAATGGTAGTAAATATTTAGATAATCTTTATTATGGAACAGGTGATTCTGCTTATATTGGTATGGCTGGTATCTATGACTATGAATCTTTTTGGGATTCTTTAGAAAACCATAAAATAGTAAAAGATGAATATCAAGTTATTCATGGTTTTGATGGATTAGAACACATGAAATTAATTAATTTTACTTGGTATGATACAGGAAACAATCAATCTTATATTGAGACAAAGAAAGTTTTTTGTAATGATGTTGTCGCCAATAAAAGTGATGAAGCTATATTCATAGACAATAAAAAAGTTATTAAGTATTTTGATGACAATCAAAAGGTATCTAAAAGAATAAAAAGAGCAGAATATCTAAATGGAAACTCTCCTAAAATAGAATCTGTAAACGATAATATGTACGCTTACGACTTTGTAAAGGGTGATTTGCTCTCAAACATATATGATGAATCTTTGATGTGGGAATTTCTTTCTTATTGTAAAAGTAATTTATGGTTGCATACCGAAAAGAACAATACATTTTTAGATAATTGTAAAGAAATGTATGAAACTAAAACTAAAAGTAGAGTGAAATCTTTATCTGGTACTGAAATAGATAATATTAAAACAGTAAATGGTATAGAAGTAAAGCCAATTGAAGAAATGTTAGATGATATAGATTGGTCAAAGTTTTATGCTGATTCAATACCAACTCTTTTTCATGGTGATTTACAACCTGAAAACATTCTTTTTGATTTTGAAAAAAAGAAGTTTGTATTGATAGATTGGAGACAACAATTTGGAGATAGTTTGAAGGTAGGTGATGTTTATTATGACCTAGCTAAGTTGTATCATGCGATTATGATAAATGGGCAAACTATATTACAAGATATGTTTGATTGTAAAATAAATGGTAACGAAGCCAGCGTAAGTTTTTACGCAAAAAGTAATTTAGTATTTTTAAATGAAATCTTTCGTGAGTTTTGTCACAAAAATGATTACAAATGGATTAATGTAGAACTCTTGGGTATACTACAATATTTCAGTATTTGTACATTATATGACAACTTCAAAGATGGGAAATATGGAAAGTTTTTATTTTTATATGGTAAATATCAATTAGCAAAGTTAATAAATAGGAGCAAAAATGCAGAAACAAAAGTTAATAAATTTATACAAAAACGAGTCAGCAGAGGTATTTAGTAATATACCAACATCAAAAATAGTTGAGTTCGTGGACATGGTTTTTGAAGCATATGAAAACGAACAAACTATATTTGCCTGTGGTAATGGTGGTAATGTAGCATCAGTTCAAAACTTGGTTGTGGATATGAATATGCACCCATTTGTTTCTGAAGACAAAGGAGCTCAGACTATTCCACGAAACAAGTTTAAGTGTGTTAGTCTATGTAGTGACCAAGCTAGTATTACAGGCATTGGTAATGATTTAGGATTTCGTTTTATATTTAGTGAACAATTAAAATATCAAGGTATAAAGGGTGATGTTGTATTCGGTATGTCTGGTTCAGGTAATTCAAAGAATGTGTTAGAAGCATTTAGGGTTGCTAAAGAAAGAGGAATGAAGACTATATTGGTTACAAGAAACTCTGTAAACAATTGCAATGATTTTGCTGATTTAACTATATCTTTAGAAGGTACATCAGAATTTCCTGGTCAAACAGGTGGTAATAATAATAACTTTCACTTTGAAGATATACTATCAAAAATAACTCACATTGCTGTGGGGTTACTAAAGGAGAAAGTACATAATGAAAATTAATCCAAATATATTAAGAAAGAAAGTTATAGATATGGTTGTTGCAAAACAATCAGGTCACATAGGTGGTGCTTTTTCTATGGCTGAACTAACGAGTGTATTGTATGAAGATTATGAAATTGGTGGTAAAGATAAGTTGATTCTATCTAAAGGACACGCGGTTCCAATTATATACGCTGTGTTACATGAAACTGGTCAAATATCAGATGAAGATTTAGATTTGTTTAGAGAAATAGATTCACCACTTCAAGGTCATCCTGATAAGTTAAGACTACCTCTGATGGATGCTACAACAGGTTCTTTAGGACAAGGTTTGAGTATTGCTATCGGACACTCACTTGGTAAGAAGTTAAAGAATGAAGATGGTACTATATTTTGTGTGTTGGGTGATGGAGAACTTCAAGAAGGACAAGTTTGGGAAGCTCTTATGCATTATCCAAAAACTAAAATGAACAACATGATTTGTATCATCGATTGGAATAAAGGACAAAATGATGGTTACACTAAAGACTTCAGTATTATGTATGATAATTTAGAAGAAAGGGTTTCATCTTTTGGTTGGACTACAAAAGTTATTGATGGTCATGATATGGGTGCAATAAGAAAATCATTTGAAGAAGTAGAAGTTGACAAACCTTTGTGTGTTATATTAGATACTGTAAAGGGTAAAGGAGTTTCTTTTATGGAACATCCAAGTTGGCACTGTAAAGTTCCTACAGAAGAGGAATATGAAATAGCTATGAAAGAATTAGGAGTATAACATGAGAGCTACAAGAGAAGCATTCGGTGAACATTTACCTGTAATGGGTGAGAAACATAATAATATAGTAGCGTTAGATGCTGATTTAGGTAAAGCAACTAAGATAGCTAGTTTTAGAGATTCACATCCTGATAGGTTCTTTCAGATTGGTATAGCTGAAGCTAACATGATTGGAGTTGCATCTGGTATATCGGAGTATGGATATAAAGTATTTCTAGCATCATTTGGTTCATTTCTAACAGGAAGATATGACCAAATTAGATGTAGTCTAGCTTATTCTAATCGTCCTGTTGTATTGGTTGGTACTCATGTAGGTATGGCTATTGGTAAAGATGGTGTAACTCAAATGGGATTGGAAGATGTCAGTATTATGAGAGCACTACCAAATATGAAAGTATTGAATCCAGCTACATTTTCAGAAGCTAAAAAGGTAATAGAGTTTCTTGCAGAAACAGAATTAGATTCACCATACTATTTAAGGTTAGGTAGACAACCTGTAAAGGACATTGATATACCTTTTGAGATTGGTAAAGGTCAGATTATAAAAGAAGGTGATGATATTACTCTTTTATCTACTGGTTGTATATTAAGTGATGTTATGGACTCTGCTAGTATTATTGAAGATATGACACAAATGAGTGTTAGAGTAGTTAGTTTTACATCATTAAAACCAATAGATAGAGATATGATTGTTAAGTGTGCTCAAGAAACAAAACGATTATTTACTATAGAAGACCATTCCATAATAGGTGGTTTGGGTTCTATAGTATCAGATGTTTTATCAGAAGAGTATCCAGCAAAAGTGGTAAAGATAGGATTGAATGATGTATTTCCTGAATCTGCTCCACCAGCTGATTTGTATGAAAAGTATGGACTAAGTTCTAACCAAATATCTAAAAGGGTTGTAAGTGAGTTGGATAAATAAAGATACGGAAATATATTGTTCATTTGCTAAAGAAGCCGGTGATACAGGTTGTAGGATGATGAACACAGCTTTCTACTTTTATAGACTAAATAAAATATACAAATCATTTTCTGTTGATAGTATAGAGAAGGCTGTAGATTCTGTAAGAACTTTAGGTATAAAGGGTTTTGCTATAACAATGCCCTACAAAGAAGAAGTTCTAAAGTATGTAGACACAACAGATGCTGCTGTATCACAGATAGGAGCAGCTAACACTGTTATTAATGAGGATGGTAGACTATCAGCTTACAACACAGATTCTTATTCCGCTCTAGCTTATTTAGATTTATATGATAACGGAAAACCTTTATACATAATCGGCGATGGTGGTTATGCTAAAGCTGTAAAATGGGCTAGTAAGGGTTTTGATGTAAATCAAATCACTAGAGATAATTGGGATGAGTTGTTTGATATAAAGGATTCTATTGTATATAATTGTACACCATTGGATATTACAGATTGGATTCACAAATCAAATGACTTTATTAATTGTTTAGTTACTACACAAACAGGTATAGATTTAGCTACATTACAAGCTTCTAAACAGTTTGAATTATATACTGGATTAGACTTTCCGTTATGAAAGATATAGTAGAAAAGTATAAAAGAGATGGTTATTATATATTCAAAAACCTTTATTCAGAAAAATATTGTGACGAATTAAAAGATTATGTTAACACTTTAGAGATAAAGAGATACATACCTTTCAGCAATATTGCTTGGGGTTGGGGTAGTTTACTCAATAAAGGTCCTTTCTCCAAAGTAGTTAAAAACAAAACACTAAATCACTTTTGTGAGTCTGTTTTTCAAAGTGATGACTATGTTTTTCCAAACATGATGATTAACAACAAAGCACCTTGGATAGGACCTGAGGCTGAGTGGCATAGAGAAATATTCAATGTAGATACATATGCTCCAGGATACACAGAAGATGATTGGGAAAGTTTTATAAGGGTATATATAGCTCTTGATAAACAAACTATTGAAAATGGGTGTTTAAGATTATATTCTGGTTCTCATAAGATAGGATATTTACCATCAGAGGATATTATAGATGGTAATCTTGGACACAAGAGAAGGATACCAAGTGAAAATATGGATGATGTTAATGATTCTTGTGAACAGATTTTTGCTGAGATGGAAGTTGGTGATATGTTGGTTTTTACTGATAAAACCGTACATGGTTCTAATAGCAACAAAGGTCCCAATGAGAGAAAATCAATAGTGTTAGGAGTTAGAAATAATATAAAAGAATTTGATGAGAAGATATACCAAAAGGCTACAGATTATAGAAGAAATTTTTTGTGTAATGAACTTCAAAAAATTGTAGATAAAACTAAAGGTATAAATATGTACCAAGACTTTAATCAGGATAAGAAATGAAATATAATTATTGGATAGAAAATATAAAAAGAATGTTTATTCCTAGACCTACGAAGGAAGAAAACAAAAGATTTGATATGGCTGAAAGAACATTTAGCTTTCCGAAGTCATATATGAGTAATTTCATGGATACAATTTCTCAAGAAGATTTGATTACCTATCCATCATATGCAGAGTATGATTTACTGAAAGATGATATTGCTAACTACAACAGTTTAGGTAGAGAAAACGTATATCTTTCAACAGGCTCGGGTGCTTGTATAAAATCTTTATGTGAGATTACAATGAATACTAACTCTAATGTGGTTTCTCCAGTTCCTTGTTACCCAATGTATGGCATTTATGGTAGGATATTTGGTGGTAAACATATTGGTGTGGACTATGATGATTCTATTGTTTTTGATTTAAATAAATTAATAAATAGTATAAATAACGATACAACTCTAGTGGTTATATCAAATCCTTTTAGCCCGATTGGTGAGTATAAAACAATTGAAGAGGTAAGAAAACTATGTCAGGTGTGTCATGATAAAGGTATTATTCTGTTGATAGATGAAGCTTATGTGGATTTTTCACCTGGTACATTGCTTCCTTTAATTAAAGAGTATGATAATGTAGTTATATCAAGAACATTTTCTAAAGCATTTGGTGCTGCTGGAATAAGAGTTGGTTACTTACTTGGTAGCAAAAAGTTAATTGATGTAGTTACAAAAGTACAACTAACTTATCCATTGAGTAATATTTCTGTAAAGTTTGCTTCTTACTTACTAAACAATTCAGATGAAGTCAGTAGTTATGCTCAAAATACAGTAATTGCTAGAGAAAACTTGTGTGAAATATTACATGGTGGTGGTTACAATGTTATCAACTCACATACAAACTCAATACACTTTCATGAAAAACATGGTGATAATAGTGAAACCGTGAATGTAATGAATAGATATGGACTAGCATTCAAAAGTGGGAATACAAAAACAGGAACACCAGTAACAATTCCTGGCGACAAAAGAAAGACTTGGATACGTTTATCAGTAGGTCCTGATATTGATAAGATGAATTTTGTAGGAGATATTTTATGAGAGTAGCACTTTGTTTATATGGTTTAACAGGCTCTGTTGATTTTGGGTTGGGTTTAGGAAAACCAATAGACCCTAGAATAGCACATTACCATCACACAAAAAGAATTATTGAACCAAATGAAAATGTAGATGTTTTCTTCCACACTTGGAGTACAGACTTTGAGGATATGTTAGTGGACATATATAAACCTAAAGGACATATAGCTGAAGAACAAATATTATTTAATCCTGATTCTGTTGGTAAAAATTCAATACCAAGTAGATGGTGGTCTAATGCTATGGTAATGCAGTTAAAAAGGAAGTATGAAGAAGAGAATAATTTTAAATACGATTGGGTTATGTTGTATAGATTTGACCATATATTTTTAGTAAATTTAAATTTCTCACAATTTGATAATCAGTATATATACTTCAGACATACTAATGGTTTAAGAGCTCCACAACAATTCTCACATGGATATACAGGCAGAGAAGAATGTAGATGTTACGATAAAAGGGGAAAGCATGGTATAAGGTTACAAGATGTATTTACATTTAGTAGTTCAGAAAATATGGATAAATTTGCTTCTGTTTATGATTATCATGAGGCTAGTGGTACTCCATTTTTAGATCCCCATGATGGTTGTTATGCTCATTTAAAATATACAAATTTAGAAAGTAAACTAAAATTTGCTTTCTTTGGTTACGATCCTCACGCACCAAAAAATATAATGCAGTGTGAAATAATGAGAGCTTTGTTTGAAGATCCATCGTATGATGAAACTAAAGAATTTGACATAAATAATTTTAATATGTTTACAGATAATTTGACTTCTAATCCAATAGTTCAATCAAGATTTCCAGGTTGGGCTGGATGGAGTGGTGTTGATAAAGCAGAATTAAAAGAAAATGCTGGATTTAGTCCAGATGCTAAAATTTAAAAGGAGTTACAAATGATTTCAGAAGAATTAAAACAGAGATTAAAAGATAATGGTCAGTTTCCATATGGTAAAAGAGATAGAGCTTATCAATCAATAGATGGTAATCCTGGTATAAGGGATATGGAACATCGGTATGAAATAATTAATTTCCCTAAATCATTTGATGGAGAAACAGTTATTGATTTTGGATGTAGTGCTGGTGCTATATGTTTAGAAGCTAAAAAAAGAGGAGCTAAAAGAGCGGTAGGTTTGGATTATAAAGATGAAACAATCCAAGTAGCTAAAAGTTTAGCTAAAGAGATGAACTTAGATGTCGAGTTTTACACCTTTAATATAGATGATGGTTTAGATAAACTGAAATCTTTGATAGGTGAAGATAAATTTGACCATGTGTTTGCCTTATCTATATGGGCTCATTGTGATGAGAATAAATTAGCTGATATGATTAATTTTTATACTGATAAATTATGTTGGTTTGAAGGACATAACACTATTACATATGGTGATACTAAATCTAAAATGGATGTTGAGTTAGAAAGACTTTTAGATTTACCCTATCATGAATACATAGGAGAAACTAACGATAGGAGTACAAGGCAAAACTACAAACTTAGCAGAAGTCTAAGAATAGAGATTGGAGAAAAGAATGAATATGTTTATTTCTCAGGAGATATCTATAATACTGTCACAGAAGCTAACCATAATTATGAGAACAAAGAAGTGGGTGGAGCTCATCTAATTGGAAACAATTCTTATCAGAAAGGAAACTATAACTACAATGGAAAATATAGTTGTTATATATCAAACTCAGAGTCAGAATTTGGGTATAAGATTCTAAGTTTCGATCCTTCTGTCACTAATTTAGAGGATAAATACAATCATGTTAAAAACATATTTGATATACAATCCAAGTTAAGTTCAGCCGGATTTGCACCAAAACCTTTGGAGATAGTAACATGTCACGATTCACAAACATTTTATTATGCAATTAAGATGCAGAATATAAAAGGTCAGTTTGTACAGCCAAGTGAAGATTGGAAAGAATCTTTAGTTTCTTTCTGTGACGAAAATGGTATATCAAGAGATGGTTGGTCTATCAAGAAAGATTGTGTACCAAAGAATTGTATTGAGATGAATGAAACTATATACATTGTTGATATAGACTACAAGTGGGTATACAAAAATGCTTGATAAAAATCTCAGTATAATTCAATGTCATATTCTCTTTGATGATGAGAGAGGAAAAAAAAGATTAGAGCATCAAAAGTCTTATAAAGGTATCCCATCTTTTGGTAGTATATTTGAAGATTGTGACTTTTATGTTAACTACAAGACAAAGGTTTTTTTAGAAGATATAAAAGAAACCTATGAAAAGTATATAAAAAATATAAATTTATACAACAACTTAGAGGGTACTGATTTTAATTGGGTTGCTATAAAACTACTTCTTGTTAAAGAATCCAAAACACCTTACGTTATGTTTTCTACAGAGGACAGAATGTTCCACAAAACAAACAAAAAAGAGTTTGAGAGAGTAATGCAAGATATTATAGATAATGATGTTCATTACATGCCAATAGGTAAATTAGACCACTTAACTGTTGGTACTAGATACAAAACTACTGATGAACTAATGGCTCCAATGAGTGTACATGGTAGAACTTGTATAAAAAAATATAAAGATAGTGGTAAAGAACTATTTTTGTTTAAAGCTGAGGATGCTCCTGTTAAGATGACAAGTTTTTCTGCTGATGCGATATACAAAAGAGAGTTGATAATAGATTTACTCGAAGAGATGGTTAATGTTTATGGACTTAAACCCGTATCACCTAATGCAAAATTAGGACAGAATACATCTAAATATTTTGAGGACTATTACACAGATGTGTATGGAAAGGGAATAAGACAGCAAGGTAGTATGATGTGTGCAGTACCTAAAAGGGAAATAGTAGTGTCTGATGAGACTCCTGGTGAAGAGCTTGGTACTTTAAATGAAACACCGAAAGAGGTATTAGAGTATGATGTTAGAAAAAATTAAATTAAAAGATATAGATTTAGGTTCTCTTGGTATTATACTCAACAAAGCTGGTAGAGTAGTTGATGGTGTGAATCATGGTAGAATGGTTCTCAAAGGAGATGGTGTCTATTATAAGATATTTGATAAAGAGTATTGTCGTAGAGAAAACTTTGTAAAAGCTCTTGAGGCTGGTTTCTTTGAAGAGGTTGCACCAGCTCTTCAATCACTAATAGTTGATGGAGATGATATAGTTGGTTATGTCTGTGAGCTTGGGGAGTTAATAGGTTCAGAGTTTGATAAAGTTCCCGATGATTTCTATCAAAAGGTACTATCTTTGGTAAATGAAAAAAAAATGTTCTTTTACGATTTGGTCTCGATAAATATTATTAGAACAAAGAATGGTGAACTAAGTCTTATTGATTTGGAAAGCGTGTATGACATAGATGAGTTATATACCATAGACAAACATAATGCTAAAGTTAAACCAGACTATTATTACACAGAGTTACAAAGGTTATGGAAGAAAAATATGAAAAAGATAAGTTTTATACAACCAAGTAGAAACAACTTAAAATACCTCAAATGGTCTTACAATAGTATCAGAAAAAACTTAGGTTCTGAACATGAAATATGTTGGGCTGATGATTTCTCAGATGATGGTACTTGGGATTGGATGAATAAGATAATGAGAAAAGACGAAAACGTACAGATAATGAGAAACGATGGGCCCGATAGGTTAGGACATACAATACTGTATGATAGGTTAGTAGATATGGCTACCAATGATATTGTGATGATATATCATGCTGATATGTATGCGTGTCCTAATATGGATGTGGAAGTTCTAAAACATCTACAGCCTGGAAAGGTTGTCTCAGCCACACGCATAGAGCCACCACTACATCCTGATGGTCCCGAAAAGATACTACAGGATTTCGGTATAGAACCTGAAGAGTTCGATGAGTTAGGATTAATGAGTTTTCTTAACGAAGATAAACAAACGGGTGATAATAAACTTACCGAAGGTATATTCGCACCTTGGGCTATATACAAAGAAGACTTTCAATCCATTGGTGGACACGATCCTTTATACGCTCCACAATCAAAAGAGGACTCTGATATATTCAATCGGTTTGTATTAGCTGGTTATAATACGATACAGACTTGGAAAGGGTTCGTATACCATATGACTTGTAGAGGTAGTAGATTTAAGGATGGAGCTATGAGAAACCCAGCAGGTCAAGTATTTATGAAGGGTAGAGAATCATCAGAGTGGTTAGCTCAAAATCTTAGGTCAACTCGTAACTTTATTCGTAAGTGGGGACATATGGTAAAACATGATGAGTATCTTAAACCGATAGTACCACCTAAATATGATATAGGTTTTGTGGCTTATAATTGTGATAAGAACCTATTAAGAGAATTAGAACCTTGGTGTAGTAAGATATACCTTGACTTTGGTTCAGACTATTTGGGTGATTATATAAAGGAAGAGCAACCAGATACTCAGTTTGATTTGGGAGAGAGGATAAAGTTATATGGTAACAGTAAAATATCAGAGTTGCATGATATTTGTGTTGAGTTTGATTGTCGTAATCTCAACGCTAATAACTTTCAAGTAATAGTAAACCTATCAGAGATAATAAAAGAAAGTGGTGAAGTAGGTATAATGGAACATGAGATATTCAAGTTTTATATAAATTCATTGGATACATACGAAAAGGATTTAATTATATGCAAGTCTTAGTTACAGGAGGAGTAGGATTCGTAGGTTCTAATTTAATAGAAAAACTACATAAACAAGGACATGAAGTGATATCTGTAGATAACTATTCTACAGGCAAAAAAGAGAATGAACATTCTTTTTGTAAATATCATAATGTCGATTTACAAGAACATCCTTTGGAATATGTAAAGATGGAGAAACCAGACATTATATATCATTTAGCAGCTAAAGCTAGGATACTACCATCAATACAGAATCCATTACACACTATGAAAAATAATGTAAATAGTATGATACATGTATTAGATTATGCTAGAAGTAAGAATGTACCCGTAGTATATGCTGGTTCATCGTCTGTTGTTGGTGACATCTATTCTAATCCGTACACATTGTCTAAATTTTATGGTGAAGAACTATGCAAGATGTATTCAGAGGTTTATGATACACCAATATCTATATGTAGGTTTTATAATGTTTATGGTAAGTATCAGCTTACTGAAGGGGCTTATTGTACGCTTATTGGTATCTTTGAGAGACTATATAACAACAACCAGCCCTTGACTATTACAGGTGATGGAGAACAAAGACGAGATTTTACTCATGTTGATGACATTGTGGATGGGTTGATTAGATGTGGTAAAGGATTAAATAGTTCTGGTGATAGATTAGTTATCATGGGAAAAACTTTTGAATTGGGTAGGGGTAAAAACTATTCAGTAAATGAGATAGCTGATACATTTGGTGATTATCCAAGAGAGTATATAGATGTAAGGCCTGGTGAAATGAGAAACACGCTAAATACTGATACAATGGCTAAAGATATGTTAGGTTGGAATCCAAAGGGTGATGTGATAGATTACATAAAAAATAACATTTTGAAGAAATGACATACTATATATTATTAGAAGGAGATTCCAAAAACGCTATTTGGGATGAGAATACGTTAGGAGAAGAATCCTTTGGAACATTTTATACAGGAGCTGGTTTTAAGGCGTTAAATACAATAGTTATGAGTGAATCACATTTAGTAGAAACAGTCAAAATAGTAGATGAAAAGAATCAGTCTTATTCAGTAGAAGAGTTTGTAAAATTAATATCAAAATGGAAAATTAGGTCTTGACTTATATACCATTTTGTTCGTAGCTTTAGGAGTAAGTTAATGGTGGATTATAGATATTTAGAAGAGCTTGAAGACGAAGCATTTGAAGAAAAAACTAAACCAAAAAGAAAACCAAAGAAACAAAAGAAAAAATGGAAGGAATTAAGTAATGAGTCTAAAAGGAATAAAAAGACTGGTAAGCTATGGACTAATAAGTCTAACGGGATTTAATTTATTTGTAGGGTGTTCATCTCCCTACGAACCAACAGAACTATCTACAATAGAATTTGAGTTAGACACTCGTATGTCTATAGATGGTAATGGTTATTATCATCTAACATTGGATACAACAAAGTGGCAGACACCTCATAGATTGAGTGGACATGTTTACAGAGATGGTAAACCAATGAATATACTGAAGTTTGGTTGGGGTAGTAATCACTATTGGATTATAGGAGACGACTTCGGTTATTTTGTAGCAAATACAGGACTAACTGATAATGGAACATATATTGGCTATGATACAACATATGTAGATTGGTTTGAAGGATATACAGTACCTATAGTCAACGGTTCATCTTATAGTAACGAGAGTGGAGAAGTAAACACAATGATGGCTCCTACACGAAACATGAAAGGTGATACTGCTACTATATTCTATGGTTGGTATGATGATTGGAAAGATGAAGAGATAATCGGTGAATTTTATGTAATATTTGATTAGGAGTTATTATTATGTTGTACGTTATGATAGATAAAAACTATGAGATAGTTAATACTATAGAAGCAGAAAGTTTGAATCACGCTGAAGAATATTTTGTATCAAGAAAACAATTCGTAGACAAGGATACATTCGATAGTCTGTATAAGGTGTTGTCAAAACAAGAGTATAATTTAAATCAAGAAGCCTTTGAAAGAAAACCATCATCGGAACAGATACAATGGTGGAAAGACGAAGAGACTTATTTGGATGCTGATGCACCCATAACAAAGAGTAATCATGGCTAAATTAACAAAAGAACAACAAAAAGAATTAGAGATACTAGCAGCTGAGATAGAGGCTGAAGCTATCCAAATGAAATTAGACTACGAACAAACACCATCGGAAGAGAGTGGTAGCATAGTGGTGGTTCATGAAAACGCTAAAATATTGGATGAAGAAGAATAAATACGTAGACACATCTAAACTATCTGTTAGGGAGATAGATAGAAAAGTGGCTAAGGATATGGTGGTAAAATACCATTACTCTAAACAATGGACTAAATGTAGTGTTGCTCTTGGGTTATACTATACCACAGGTAATGAACATCAGTTCTTTGATGAGCCAGAAGAAAAGTTAATCGGTACGATATGTTATGGAGACCCTATAGGAAGACACTCAGGAGCCTCTATATCAGCGGCTATACCAAGAGAGAATGTCTATGAGTTGGTAAGGTTATTCGTACATGATGGTTATGGTAGTAATATTGAGTCTTATCTAATAGGAGAAGGATTCAATTGGTTAAAGAAGAATAGAGACGATATAAAGGCTCTCATATCATACTCAGATCCACAACAAGGTCATGTCGGTACGATATATCAAGCTACTAATTGGTTATATCAAGGTAATAAGATAAGACCAAATGATAGCTGGTTATTTAAATGGGAAGAGGAAGGTAAGTGGCAACATGGTAGAACTATCTTTCCATACTACGGGACAAACGACATAGAGAAGATGAAAGATTTAGTTGAGAAAGACTTTTGGATAAAGAAAGAGCTAAGAAAACATAGGTATGTATATCTGCTCGGTAGTAAGAATGAAAAGAGGAAGGCTCTAAAGAATTTAAAACATCCACTATTCCCCTATCCTAAGACAGCGGATATAGTGGAACCAGAAGTAATTAAAATTAATGTAAGGAGTAAATAATGGACACAATAGGAATGTGGAACGAACTAGGTTATCTAGATGGTATATTATTCACGGTATGGTTAGGTATACTATACTATGGTAAGTGCTGGATAGATAGTAAATTTAAATAAATAATAAGGAGTAATATAATGAACGAAACACAAGCAAATCAGATGATTAATCTTTTGGTATCAATAGAACATAAGTTAAATTCTATAGTTAAAAAGCTAGAAGAAAAGAAACCAAAAGGTAAATAATGGATATAACAATAATAGGCTGGGTATGGTTAGGAATATTAGTAGGAACCATACTCGGCTTCATGTTGTGTTCTTGGTTAACACAATCTAAAGTATCAGACTTAGAGTCAGAGATAGTACATCACATATTCGTAAGAGACTCGCTAAAAGAAGAGATAATCAAGCTAGATAATCAAGCTAAACCAAAGCCAAGAAAACGAAGAAATATTAAAGCAAAATCAATAAAAGTTGGTGATTAAATAACTTACTATATACTTATTACTAAGTTAGAAACTTGCAAGACTATAACTTAAACGGAGATTAGATAGTGAATCAAAATGACCGAAAGGAATTTGAGATTGTTCATTTGAAGATAGATGAACTCAAAAATGATATAGTAGAACTAAAAGCAGATATGGAAAAGGCTCATTCTAAAACGGATGAAAATCTCAGCTTCATTAAGGAAAATCTATTTAATCCCAATCAAGGCTTGTGGGCTGAAACAAAAGAGAACACACGACATAGACAAGACTCACAGAAGTGGAGAATGACTATCGGTGCCGGTTTTATAGGGTTATTTTTTAAACAAATATA
>Ga0208643_1000007_pt1 | contig 135980 bp, 118 predicted proteins | sample VirMetDEL_Nov_12_FD_184516 | JGI IMG/M metagenome (GOLD analysis project Ga0208643, IMG submission 184516) | Aqueous microbial communities from the Delaware River and Bay under freshwater to marine salinity gradient to study organic matter... | ecosystem: Environmental > Aquatic > Marine >...
TTGTGATCATCACCGATGTAACGGATGTTACCGTTAGCAGCAATGGACCAGTCGGTAGGTTCAAAAGCCATTATATTTCTCCATTAATTTATTGAGATTGTTGTTTGTTTAGTGGAGACAAGTCCTGAGAGGGTTGTTCCGTCGAAGTCTGTGTAGAAGGTATCACTAGAGGTTGTGATATGCCTGTACAGAGTAAAGGTATCGTTGTTATAAAGGTAGGTGTATACTTCGCCAGAAACTAAGGTGGCAGTCAAGGTCGGAGTAGAGGAGAAGGCTGTAGCGAAGGTTAACCAACCAGCACTTCCAGCGGGGCCAGCAGGACCTTGAGGACCTATTCTCTCAAGAGTAACCTCATAACGAGGGCTAGAGGTGTCTAGGTTGAATTCATAAGCAGCCATTTCTTAGCCCTCATATCATTTATTGTTGAGATAGTTAGTTAAAGGGCGAGTGGCACGAGAATAACTTGCTAGAGTGCCAGCGTTCCGTGCTAGGGCCTGAAGCCCCTCTTTCATTTGGGAAGCTCCACTGCGAGCGTTGTTTGCTCTTGCCCGATTAACGTTACCACGGGTTGCTGCACTAGAAGTAGTGACCCTCGCAAGGGCACGAAGAGAAACAGCCCCTACCATAGCGTTGCCTACAACGGGGTTCAAGTCCCCTCGTGCAACAGCAACAGTAGTCGCTACCTTAGCCTTAGCAACATCGCCGAGACCTCTTGCAGTAACTCTTGCAAAGGTAGTGCCTCGGTTAAGTTGGGCCACAGCCATACTCTTGTTTCTTGGGTTGTTTGCCTTACGTCGAGTTGCAGCATTGACAGCAACGGTAGCTGTAGTGGCGGCAACACCAACAGCGGCTACACGACCTACCCCAGACCTAGCAACGGTCTTAGAGCGGGCCAAGGCAGAAGCCTTAACAGCTTTCATCAAGGCCCGTTTTTGGGCAGCACTTCGGACGCCAGTAGCGGCACTCCGTCCAATTCTTCGGCCAAGCTTTTTGGCTATGAGTCTTTTAAGCATCGGGGGTATCCTTATATTTTGTTTCTTGACATATTCGTGTAGTAGGCAGTACCTACAGTGGCGTTTACAGGGATAGCAACTTTAAGATACCGTGAAATGTTACGACGAACATTCTCACCTGTAGTGAGGTCAGAGTAGCGGCGTCTCATAACGTTACCAGTGACGCCAACACCAAGGGCCTTTTGACCCACCCTGTTAGCAACAGAGGATTGTACATACTGTGCCCTAGAACTAGCTAGACGGGCACTATACGAAGCCTTCTTTAAAGCACGCCCAGTAGTGCCGCTAAACTGAGCACTGTCAACACGACGAAGGCCACTCATCTTGAAGCCCCTAGTGACTCGTCTTAAAGCTAGGGATTCGGTATTCTTAATAGCGGAGGCACGAGCAGCCTTTTTAGCAACCCGTCGAGAGGCTCCTTTAGCAACTGTTGCTCCAGCGTTCTTTGTACGGGCTAAGGCAGAAGCTTTAACAGCTTTAGCCAAGGCTCGTTTCTGGGCGGCGCTCATAGCACCTCCTCTAGCGGCTCCTCGGCCAAACCTCTTAACAGCGGCTCTACCTACTCTTCCAATAATGGACATTTTAGTTTTCCTTTATGATTAGAAACTAAACCCTCTCGCTGTGTTAATCGTACCAGAACGAATAGGGAAGAGATACTCAATAGCATAACGGATACCGTCAGACCAGTGTTCTACTCCCTCTTTCTTATCGATAGTAGCAGTATCAGGGTTAGTTTCGGTCCACTGAGTTCTCTCTAGTGAACGAATTGTGTTTACGCAACGAGGGTGAACAAACATATCAATGTCACCGTTGGCGTTCTTAAACTTCTTGTTTACTGCGGCTACCGAGTCAATGATCGGAGGGGCCTTTTGGTGTGCTCTAGTCTGAATCCTATAAGGAGGACTCTCTAGAATCTTAAAGTCAGTAATCCCTACAGCAGCAGAGGTCTTACGTGCTCTACCACTAGGGTCAGGGTAAGAAATAATCTTATGCCCTTTGTATTTTGCATAGAGGTCCTTAGCTAGACTTTCGGTGTCTGGGTGTCCTTGGAACTCGTCGAGGATGTGGACTTGTCCACCACGCAACGCAAAAGCCACACTTGCCATAATACCCACGTTAAAGTCAATCGCAATGTGAACATCTTCACCCGCTTCGAAATAAGGTAGGTCGTTAGAAATGTGCTCTTTTCTGTTGAAGCAGTAAAAGACGTTGTTTCCAGAGTCCTCAAAGGAGGCTTCATATTCTCTAGCAAACTTGAGAGGATCAAGTGTAGACTTGACTCGATTGATTTCGTCTTCGTCGAGATAAGGGGAGTCTCGGTAGGTGTAGGTGTAGCTTTTCCAGTCATCATCAACTTCCTGTCTGTTATACATTTCGTAGAAATAGTCATAGCCTTTTGGTGTGCTAATAATAAGTGACTTTCCCGGTTGAGCGCCCCACTTAACGGCGTTCTTCCTTGACCAACGTGTAGACACACAGGGCTGGATAATACTTTCCCAAGACTCTTTAAGGTTCATCCCAGCGCCCTTCCAAGAAGTAACCTCATCGGCTACTACAAAGTACTGGCCTGTGCCTCGCATACGTTCTGAGGCTTCATAGGACCAAATCTTGAGTTGGACGTTGTTAGGGAACCAGAAGGTGCCCGCTGTTCGAGAACTCTTAGTGCAGAAGGACTCTAGTCCTAGCTGATACGCTAAGAGAGGAAAGTAAATGTCAATGGCTTGACTGTAGGTAGGAGCAATAAGAGCAACGTTCTTGTTAGGAACACTCTCATCTAACTCCATTAACTCTTGGACAGCGATCCCCGCAGCGGTTGCGCCCATGTAGGACTTACCAAGGCCACGGCTGGCATTCACTACCGCGTAACGACAAACGTTATCTAAAAACAGGTCTCCAATAACATCTGACTGAGCCTCATGTAGGGCAATCTCTGTCATTTAGGTTATTCCTCTTTACGCCGTGCCAAGGTAATAGCAATCGGCTTCTTGTTGATTTCTTCTGTTTCTGTTCTCTCAGGAATCTTCTTATAGCCATACTGCATAAGGTTGTTGATTAGAACAGCCTTGGTAGCAATAAGCTGGGAGTAGGCTCCTGAACCGATCCTTACTTCGCCACTCTCTATGACCTCTGTAATGGCCTCATACTCGGCTACCATCTTTTCAATAGGGTCGAACTTTAGGTCTTGAAGCTTCTTTACTGACTCGTGGGAGTAGATGTTCTTAGAGCCTTTGGGACGACCTGCTGCCTTCCTTGCTCCACCGTTCTTACCACCACCTTCTCGGACCTTATTACGGACACAGTCAGGGGTAGTGAAGGTGCCTTTGGGGCGACCTCTCCCACGTTTTACCGGGGCCTCTGGTGGGGAATCATTTTTAGGTTCCATGATTGGACCTCCTTTCTTGTTTTTCGCTTGTTTAAAAATCTCATAAAAAGTCCTTATTTTAAAGACCTTTCAGCTTATCTCCTTGAAAACCTTTATCTTTCCTCTTTCCAGTAAGTCCACTTTGTACCTATTTCAGACCCTCTCCAGCTTCCTAAAGAAGTCGTTCCTCGAAGTCTTTGAGAAATATCCTCATACGAGACCACTGTGGTAGTGAACTGTGTAGGTCTAAAGAAGCCGTACTGACGAGTGATAGTGTGCAGAGCGCCCTCCTCTAAGCAGGGTAAAAGACTCTGCTCAAGTTGGTAGGTATGGGCTACGTCTAGGTCTTCATAAGAACGAATTAACCGTCCTGTTGTACAGACCTTGCCATCAATTGTAACAAGTTCTGCGTAGTAGTCTAGGGTGATACCCGTCCAAGCAGGGTCCTCAACGGCCACTACCTGACCATCAGTAAAGACTGTCATTGTCTTGGTCTCTAAGAACGTGTCTGAGTCTATAACAAAGAAGCTGCTTACAAAGAGAAAGAACACCAACGATAAAGAAATCACTAACTGCTCTAAGGCAGAGAAAATCTTACTCCGGGTGTTGTATAAGGGTTTGTGGTCAAAGTTCATTTAGAGTACCAACCCTCCAGCTACTATAAAGCCTAACGCTGATAAAAGTAAGAAGCTTACAATAAGCCTTACCAACCACCGTAGGGTGTCTTCGATTGCGAATAAGCGTTTCTCAACGTTATCCCGTTGAACGTGAGCGACAGCTAACTTAGTGTCTAGCTCTGCTACAGCTGTTCGAGCCTCTTTTAGTTCTTTTTCTAGTGCCATGAGGCGATCATAAAAACTGTTTGTTTCGTGAGCGTTTACCATTTTAGTTTTTGAGCCTCCTTATTAAGGGTCTTTATAAGGACCTTACCAAGGTCTCTTTTTATTTCTTTTTTAGCTATCTATAGCAATTATTGTCTAACTTTAAGGTCTCCTTTGGAGCCTTACTAAAACCTTAATAAGGGGTCTAAAAGACCCTTCGGGGGGGCTACCCCCTAAAGTCCCCCTTCTTCATTAGTCGGCAGTATTTTTTCTTCCTTATAAACAAGGGTCTTTTTAAGGCCCTCTTTTACGAAAAAAAAAAAAAGGTTACCCCTCCCTCACCCCAACCAAGACACCCGCTAGGGCATCAAGGGAGGGGTGAGGGAGGGGCTAACGACTACTAACGATGTTCTATATAGTAAGTAGTTAAACCATCAACAGGTTCTCTTCGGGTAGTAAATTAGCAAAGATGTTCTTGTGCCTAGAGTACTTATACAGGTACTCTTCCACGTCGTTCCGACTCATACGACCAAAGATAACATCCAACATAGCATGGTTTTCCGCTGGGGTAGTAGATCCTCCTTTAATTGAACAGGTTATCTCTGTCTTAACTTCAAGGCTAATTGTCTTGTTAGTCATACTATTATTCCTTTATTATGGTTTGATGAACGTGATGTAGTTAGTAGGGGAGACCTTAACGTAGTCCCCTTCAACAGGTTGTGTGTTCTGTCTTACAGGCTTGACACCCTTGATGATATCTATTTCCTTGGTGCCAGCATACATTATAACCTGATGGCTAGGTTGTTTATGGTTGCCATTAATACGGTAGACGTAAGGGTAACTAATACCAAGGGCTGACTTAATATTTTTAGAAGACCCCATAAACTCAAGAGAGTCAAGGAAAGCCATACCTAAAATCGTTACATCCCGCCCCTCAATACGACCTGTATGGAGGTCAACCGGGGACTTTAAGAGGCTCATAGCCCGTGCGGTGTCTAAGGCTCGGAAAGCTTTAGCCATGACGTGAAGTTCCTTTGAAAAGAAACAAGGTAGGTAGGCGTGTTCTAACGTTAGGGTCGAGTCCATAGTTTTATTCCTCTTTGAGTAGTTTTAATAGTAGGTCGTCAGCCCCTCCAACAAGTTGGAAGATTTGAGGTACGGTCACTGCCCCCACATCACTTACAAGAACTTCCCGTAGACGACTATTTTTAGGAAGGGAGACATCATAGTAGAGGTAGTCTAGCCCCTTTGTCTCTAAGAGTTCTTTTGCTGAGTCACAGTGTGAGCAGTACTCACGACCAAAAACAACGTAAAGTTTCATTTGTTTTCTTCCTTATTTTGGTCCCAGTAGGGAAGAGGTTGAATGAGCACACAACGAGTGTTCACCCAGTCCTCTCCATAAAGTAGTACGAGGTAGTCCCACTCAGATTGGTGGACGTAGTAGTGCCAACCCTCAACAGGTTTGGACTCAACTATCTTTTTTATCTTCTGCCACTTCTGTGCCGCCATGGGTAAAGTCATTTCGATCATGTCGGTTTCCTCCCTTACCGTTAGCATCGGAGTTATCTCCGCGTACTCGGTCAGGAGTTGTTGTAGTGGTGTCGTCGGTTTCTGTGTTGTCATCCTCTGTTGTGTCTTTTCCCGGTTCGTCTGGAACGTCATTATCTTCTCCTGTAGGTGTTCCGGTAGGTAGCTTAGGAAGGTCTCGGTCATTGTCACCGTCCGTGGTTGTCACTGTAGGCTGCATAAAGTAAGACCACCCAACAGCCACGTCTGAACAGACCTGAACGGAAGGGTTAAGCTTATCGATGTACTCGTCCTTACAAATCGTTTGAACAGGAGGAGTACAGGCTGCTACGAAAGCAACAACGAGAGCAGCAAGTGAGAGTTTCATGTAAGTTTTCATTAGTTTATCCTTTAAGGTTGAGTCCCCACCCATTCCTTTTAAAAGGTCTAGTCTACGGTTTCTACGGTTTCTTCTTGCTTTTCGCTCAAGGAGTCATAGAGAGTGATCACCTCCTCTGAGGTCATTTCTGGTGCAAAGTGTCGGGCCATAACAATGGCTCCTACCAGACCATCGTAGTAGTTAATTTCAATGTCGATCATGTTTTCTTCTGTCATAGTTCTTCTTCCTCTTCTTCTGCAGGGTCCTCTACGCTGTTTTCCTTCAAAGCGTAGTTAGTTTCTGCGATTAAAATAATTAGTATGGATACAGCAATAACGATAGATATTACTAAGGCCGCCGCCTTCAAGGGAAACAGGACAGCAACCCAAAGAAAGGAGGCCATCCCTAGTGCCTTCAAGACGTGTTGTAGGATGATTGGTCTAAGCTGTTTATTGATCAAGAGCGATCACCTCTACACGGTAGTACCCTGCAGGGGCGTTCCTTTCTTCGTGAACAAGGTCGTACAAAGCCTTATCGGCAGAGGTAAGGTTTGTGTGGCCACTAACCACTGTCCCAACCCGCTTCTTAGGGTTGTCACCTTTGACGAGCAAAAAGACATACACGGGTAGGTTTACGATTTCAAAAGGGTTATCAGTGTCGTCCATAATAGCCACCCACTCCCTTCTCAAGCAAGCTTGGATTAAGGGTAATGCCAACCGTCCAAAGGGTAATGGTTAGGTACAAGAAAAAGAACTCTTCCAAGTCATCCATCCAGTTGAGGTAGTTGGGGGTGTACATCAGGTCTTTAAACACCCAAAGGCAAAAAAGGCCCACTCCTGAGACGACTGAAACGATAACCATCATATAGAGGGCAGGGATCATAAGCAAGAGTCTTAGAATAGCCTGTAAAATATATCGGATGTAGTGTTGAGGTGATTTCATGGTATCTCCTTTAAAATTGAGGTATAAAGACTGAGCCTTGCTTTTTGTAAAGCTTCAACTCCTCTATTCGTGTTTCTAGGTCTTGCCTAGCCTTCTTAGTTAAGGTTCCATAGTGGATACCGTCATCAAGAAGCTGTTCTAGTAAGCCAATATCGAGGGCTACTGTTTCGAAATCTTCCATAGTTGTACTCACTAACCTTTGTTATAGTTCCAAAGAGAGCGTAGTTACACTTGTAGGTGGGGTGTACCACTGTAGCTGTTCATACCGTTCTTCTGGTGTAACAAACTCAGGCAGGGCTTCGTTCTCTTGATACTGACGTAGTTCATAGTTCTGTACCGGATCAATTACAATACGGGTGTTACCCACTGTCCCGAAGAACAAGAGGATAACGAACAGCAGAAGACCAAACATGTTAATGATCTTCTTGAAGTAGGGGTCAGCACCTTCCATGTCATACATGTGACTCAGGTCAAAGTAAAACAGGCTCAAGATGTAGCGAAGGAAACCCCAGATAATGAGGGAAGCAATCGCTGACTTGAACGCATGGATAAGAAACATTGTTGATAGGAACTCAATTCCGAACATTTTTGTAAGCCTTCTCTTGGTTAATCGCTTCCTGTAGGTCTTCGAAGAACGGAGAGTTCTCACCCCCCGTCTCCCCGCACAAATCAATTAGCTTATTGACACGCCTCTTGGCAAGCCAAGCTTTAGCGATATGAGCTAAGGTTCTCATTACTGTGTTTGTGTATTCAGTACTCGGTAGTCAAGGGCTTCTGATCCCATCATATCGAGGGGGAAGAAGATAGTGTTCTTGTTACGGGCCATTTCTTTCATCACTTCAAGTTCCATGTAGCGGAGGACTTCTGGTGTCACACCATTAGCAAGAATGAGGTTCTGTTCAGCAATGGTCTGGGCAGCAAGGATGTCTGCTTCACGTTCAGCACGAGTAACCTCAAGACGGGCTTGGGCTTCACGGATCTTCACCTGAGCATCAGCATCGGCACGTTGAATGTCAATCTCACGACGAGCAGCACTCTCACGGGCTTCTGTAATTGTTGTTGGGTAGCTGATACTTGCTAGACCAAACTGCTTTACTTCAAGAGGTGTTTTCTCAAGAGCAGAAGCAACGGCCTGACGTAGTTCTTCAGAGACACGACCTTGGTTATTGGCAATCTCATCAATAGTATACTCTGACAGTTTCGATCGTACAACGTTACGTACCACGGCCTTACCATAGGTATCATAGATCATTGTGAGGTTAGTTCCGAAGTTACCTCCACCGAAGATACCATCACCACTCAAACGAGTAGGGACAACACGATCAAAGACAGAGAGGATTTCCCCCCGATCTTGGCTTAGGGCTAGAGTAAAGCGCACGTCAACACCAAGATCAAGGTTGTCTCGTGGCATGAGGACGTTCATTGATTCAACCATACCGATGTCACCTGCTTCGATAACAACTAGTTTGTCACAGTTAAAGATACACGGTGTCAGGCGGAAACGGGAGGGTGGTACGAGGTCACCTTGGTAACCATTCTTACCGAGGACAAGACCAACCGATGCGGGTGGAACTTCTACTTTTTCACCCCAACAACCAGCGAGGGAAGTCAGGAGAACGCCGAGGATAGCAAGTTTTGTAAAGAATTTCATAAGGATAGTCCTTTTTATTTAGATGAATAGACAGAGGAGTCCGATTGTTAGTAGGAGAACAGTGAGCAGAAGTACGCGGACTGCGCCTTCAGCACCACCAAAGTAGCCAGCACCCGGTTCCTGATCGATGAGGATGCCCTTGATCACTTCTAGGGCTGTCATGCTGGTACCCACCAACGACCGTAGTCATCGATGAAGAATAGCTGATCCTTCTCCATTGGCTTTGCTGTTGCTGTGCGGATAGTACCCTCCGAGTGAAAAACTTGCCAACCACCCCCATCTAGTGACTCCCGGCAGAATCCTGTTGCCTTGTATACTTTCATCATAGTAGTTCCTTGTTTAGGTGGTATAGTGCGTGGAAGGCCATAAGGATTAGCTTTCTCCCATGATCTTTGTCGTAGTCTAAAATATCACCATACTCTGGGTCAATCTCTCCTTCAATTTGGCCCTCTGCAACGAGTGCGTAGAACACCTCTCCCTGCCAGCCAGAGTTACCGAAGGGACGTTTACCTGAGAAGCTCTCTCCCCCCATCCAAACACCTTCAGCGAGTAGGATTAAATAGTCTCCGATCGTGTCTGCCCCTGCATCGTTTTCTTGCATCGGGACATCTAGGATGATTCGCCCCGCATCGAATTTTGCTTTATCCATTAAAATAACTCCTGTGATACTGTCTTGATCTGCATGATAACATACCGCTGCAGAAGTTTATAGTTTACTGTTGGTTGCTTGAACTTCTTAATGAACTCCCAAGACTCTTCAACAATAATGTCATGGTAGACAGAGTTGAGTAGCCGTGGAATAGACTTTGAGTCGAACTTCTGACCCATTTCATCTTCGATCTTGTGAACAATCTTTTCGACTCGGCCCTTTGTTACGTAGGCTTCGGCAATCAGTTGTTCAACGACTTCTTGGTTGATCTCACGAGGTCCGAAGGCTTCGGCATTGACTTCTTTGAATAGGTTTGTTACAAGCTTTGCAGCCTGATAGTTACCGAACTTAGAGACATAGCTGTAGTTCTTGATAACAACCCCTTCACCACAACCCTTACCGTCTTCAATCATGTAGGTGTTCTGTTCAGCAAGATGCTGGAACTTGATTGCATCACCATTAGTCACAATCGCCATAGGCGGAATGATCTTAATGTCGTTGCAAGGAACTGACTGGAGAATAGGGGAAAGAGCAGCGTTGTACTCATCGTAGTGAAGGTAGCACTCTTTGTTTTGATCCCAGACGTCGAAGATGTAGAACTGACGCCAAGCTTCTTCACGGTAACTCTTTAGGCTGTGGGGTACAAGCCACTCACCAAAAATGTTCCACTCGGAGAAAGACTTTACCAACTCGTTAGCAGTCGGGTGGTCCTTCATGTGGTTCAGGAAACCAGCATTGTCAGCGTCAACAGAGAGTTTTCGGTTACGAGACCCTGCACCTAACCCGTAGTTTGCATCATCCCAAAATAGGGAGGCATTGGTACCATCTAGCTTAGGGAAAACGTGGCAGGTTCCTGCCTCAATCCCCTCAACCTCAGCCTTTCCCATACGGGATAGTGAAAGAAATCTTACATAGTCCATTAGTATTCCTCTACTAGTTCTGTGTTGAAGCCCAAGTCAGAAAGAAAGACCTGTAGTGCGAAAACACCCAAGTCTGGTTCGTTGTGATTCCAGCTGTAGCTCCGGTTGTTAACTTCGATACGCCACCCATCTGATTGTTGATGGATAGACACTAAAGGTAGTGGTTGTCCTTGGCCGTTCATAGCACAACCACTTTTGGTGATGCAACATACTCAAGCCACTCTTCCATGACTTCGTAAGGGTCATCGAAGATTTCTGTTTCTTCGTTGTATTCTTCGAGAGTAAGTTCAGGGTCTCGGAAGATACAATCACTATAGCCATAACCGTCTTCTTGGTAACCATCAGCTGTTTTGAGAGCGGGTTCACTCCAAAGGGCTTCATAGTAGTTACCTTCTTGGCCTAACTGCATAACCACCTCTACCTCCTGTGGTAGGGTCTTTAAGATGTTGATTAGCTCTTTGACTTTCATTACTGTTGAACCTTCTTTTCCTTTTTGTGCAGATTATCAACCAACCTATCAGCGTAAGGTTTTGATAGATAAGGGGTAAAGTCTGTCATCATGGTCTTGTGGAAATTTAAGTCTGTGCCAAGATACCGTGTATTTAAGCCCTCTCCCTTGTAGATGTAAAAGCCAAGCGGCTGCGACTTTACCTTAACCTGAGACAGTTTGGGTTTAACTTTCAGTTTAATATCTATCTTACCCTCTACGTCTTGGTCGATAATTCCGGTTAATTCTACTTTACAGTTTGGACACTTCATGTTTAATTTCCTCAATATGGATAGGTTTAAAGTTAATCTGCTCAACACAGACACAGAAATGGTTCTTTGTTGGAGGTAGGTCATCATGGAAGTGGCCATGAATGTTCTTGGCGTTAGGTTGTTTTACTCGGTCATCTATCTCCCTCTGGAAGACAGGGACGTGAGAAAACAGGAACGGGTACTCAGGGTCACTAAAAACACGCCACAACATGATCTTCTGGAACAGGTTACGTTCAGCAAAGAACTTGATGTTATCGTGGTTCCCTACAATCAAACGCTTCTTACCGTTCAACCGTGGGTGGATGTTGTCTGCATAGTACTCCTTACTCCCAAAAGTAACATCACCGAGGTGATACACTTTATCCTCTGGCTTGATAGTCTTGTTCCAGTTATCAATCATCACCTCATCCATCTGCTTTGTATTGTTGAACAACGCAGCACGAGACTTAGAGTACTTCAGGATGTTAGTGTGTTGAAAGTGAGTATCTGAAATGAACCAGATATCGTTTCTAAAGCTGGACACGAATTTCTCCTTCAAAGTCCTCAAAGCGATCTCGCATTGACTGTACTATTTCTGGTGGTACATCGTGGGTGTTTTCAAAGTCACCCATCATGCGGTACACCTCAACATTATAACCAAGGGACTCCGCATAGTCAACGTATTTACAAAACTCCCAACGACGTGTGAAGGTGTTTGAGATCACAATGTCAGCGCCACGGTCCATCGTGATCTTAGCGATTTGCCAACAAGCTTCATGGTTAAGACGTACTTGATCTGGACGCCAGTTGTAGGCACCCTGAACGTAACACAACATGTCAGCCTCAAGATGCAAGCACTGGACATTCGACTTTTTTACAAAAGTGGTTTTCCCTGATCCGGGAACTCCCCTCACAATGAAGAGGTTAGGCTTACCTTCAACGGTCATAGTGTGTTCACTTTCTTCTTAAGCTGCTCAAAACAAACAAGGACGTCCGTTTCATCAGGGCGACCCTCTTTACCAATACCCATGAGAGGCTCAGTAATTTGGGAAGGTTGATGGACCATTACGTCTAGGAGGACAAGCCAGCGAGGGTAACATTCGTAGCCTGACTTGTCGTCTATAAAGGTGTAGTGGCTACCTGCCTCTTTGTATTCTTCGTAGTTCATCTTAGTTTCTCCGTCACTTCTACCTCAATATACTTAACGCAGATATCCTCGTAACTAACGTTAGCATACCATTCACAGAACTGCTTCTTGCAAGCCTTTTTTGAGTGGGATACACAAAAGATCCATTCAGAACCATTAGGGCTATATACCTTTGCTGCGTATTTCATCCTAGTTTCTCCTCAAAGGCGGTACAACGATCGACCCAAACTGGATCAAAGTCATAAGGCCAACTACACCACCCCTTCATAATTCCGTGTTCACTTAGGTTAATTTCAGGCAAGAACTCTGTGTCTTTGATCTTCAAATGACAGCTTCGGTGGTGAGTGCCGGAGTTAAGGACACTCTGTTTGGACCACTTGCATTTGTGGCAGTTGGGTCGATCGGTCATGTTACTTCCTTTACTTTTACCCCAGCATTGGGTGAGGGATACAGACTGTACCCGTTGTTTTGTCCTCTACCAACATGTAGTAGGAAACCTTTGTTGCGGTGTCAAAGATAAACACCTCGTCGGGGGCATCAAAGTACCCCCGAACAATTAGCATTTGTAAAGTTTCGTGTTCAAGAGCAGTCTCAACAGTCGGCGAAGGAGCCAACCAGTTCTCAAAGGAAACTTCATAGAAACAATCCTGTGTGTTCTCCACAAAGATGTAGCCATCCCCAACAGAGTAGTCCATTAACAGGACTGATCACAGCCATGATCCCCGCAGGTATCACAGTAGACGGGGCAGTAAGAGCAACCAAAGTCAGTTAGTGTATCACCATCTTCGTCTACTTCTTCATCACAGTCTTTGCAGTAGAAAACCTTCTTTTCTTCTTCCATAGTGTTCTCCAAAACTTTAGTTGAGCTTATTCTTGCGGCGCTGCTTTTCGCCTTTCACAGCCCTTGTCCCTGCAACGAGACCAGCAATAAAAGCTGAACTCAAGATGACGACCAAAAGGATAGCAAGAGGACCCCAGAGAGGGGACAACACCCACCACCAAGACCAAGTGATAACTCCACCCAGCTTCAGACCAATAAAGAGGATTGCGAGAAGGCCAAGGAAGCCTACACCGCTACCAGTATTGTTGTTGTTTGTGTTAGCCATCTTCTTATCCTTCTTCTTCTTCAAGTGTAAAACCGTAATCTTCTGGATCAAACCCAAAATCTTCTAGATTGCCATAGTTAGCCTCTTCAACATCATAGTCTGCTTGAGACTCTGCTTCGTCCTTCCAAGCATCGTAGGCCATAATTCCTGCTTCCTTTTCGCTCTCCGCTTCTACTACATCATAGTTATTACCGTAGCCAGCGTTCCACGAGATTAAATACTGTTTTGTCATTATACTACATATCCTTTTACTTGTTTGTTGTTGTGTGTTACGTTCCCTACGTAGTACTCGTAGCGATAGTCGTAGTGTAGGGGGTAGAGCTTATCCTTGTACCTTACCATCATAATGTCAAGGGCTTTTGTTTCTTCGTCTCGTTTAAGGCTATGAAACTCCATGATAAGGTAGTCCATGTTCTGGTTGTAAGGTATGAAAACTACTTCTTCTTCCATCAGAGTTCTTCCAAGGATACTAGTTCGAAGTTATAGACGTTCATCTTCTCTGCCATTTCCCTATGCTTTTTAGCAACCACAATTACTTCAGACTCCGAGTAAGCAAAGAAGTCAGAGGTTGACTGGGGAGACCAACGGGAGACAGAAAAACTTCTTCCACCGATGCGTCGGTTCATACTCGCAAGCTTGTCTTGGTTAGGGTCTGTACAGTAGATCACCTGAATCTGAGGGTTCTTCCAAGCTTGCTCAATTAGGGCGTCTGTGAAGTCATCAATTCCAAATACAGAGACAACCCTCACCTCACTGAAAAGAGTAAAGAACTTCTTCTTAGCGTCGTCAGGGTGGGGTCGAAGTTTGACTTTACGGCGCTGAACAGTACCAGTCGCCTTGGTTTTAATTTTAGCTTTAGGTGCCATTTTCTGCTTTCATTTCAATTAGATCCTTGACTGTATTTACTTGAGTGTAGCCGAAGCTTTCAAAGTCTTCAAGGAAAAGAAGGTGGATTACATCGAGTGCTTCTTGGTCAAGCATCGTGTAGTCAAAAGGACTAGCATTGACGCGTTCTTTAGGGTTCACCCCAAAAAGGGCGTAGAAGTCGCTTAGACCATCCTCGTAGTGGTAGACCTGTACCTCTTTGCCAAGAAGGGAGAAAAGAATCTCCGACTGGGTTGAGGTAACGAGCCATTGATGCCCAACTCCAGTTAGGCCATCCATCATGACCTCTTTAAAGGTACTTCCAACAACAAACTGTTGCATGTAGAAGTTAGTCGTAAGGTAGCCGTACATGCTTGCAGCCCGTTCATAAGGGCAGCGAACAATACTGTAAGGGGTCTTACGTTGGGCTGGTTTTGAGTCTTCCCAAAAGTAGTAGGGACGACAACCGTTACAAGTCGCCAAGTCAAGGACAGGTGGAAAAGGATCCCACACTGCCTTGTTTTCTTGACGTAGTGCCTGTTTCAAGGTACTCCCCCCTGTTCGGGGTATGTGAATAAAGACCTTATCTTTAGTCGTTATCATTAGATTTCGCAACCTCCTGCGCCACAAGCTAAAGTTTGGGAGCCTTCTGTATTGTCTTCAAACTCATACTCTGCGAGTTTACTGAAGTCAATTTCAGGCATGGTTTCGAGAGCGGCCTCATACTCAGCCTCGGTGCAGCTATCATACGGGGCCTGTTGGTAGGTATGCTCAGAGTACGGCAGAAACGATACACCCGTGATGTAGTCGAAGTTCTGATAGACCCAGTCACCCACCTTGAGCCACTCGTCTTCTTTGACGTAGACAGTGACAGAGACAGAGTGTTCTGACCAGTGCTTCTGGAACAGTTTCCAGTTCTCAAGCTGTTGGATAGCGCCTTGGTTTCCCGCAAGGACAGCCCTACTCGGAGCCTTGACAGGGAAGAAGAACACAGTTGTCTTTGTTGGGTTCATAAGGTCAGGTTCATTACGGATGCCTTGGTCCTTGAGCATCTGGGTTAGAGGGTCGTTATTGCTCTGACGTACAGAGCGGATGTAGAACTTGTCAAAGCGACCGTGAATACCAGAGGCAGAGTCAACCAGTTGGGAGACAGTGCCAGAAGGCTTAACGGTTGTTACCGCTGTAGACGGGTTGATACCTAGACGTTCAGCAAACTCAATGTTAGTTCTTACCGCCACACCTTTAAGGAACTCTAGGTCTTCCTGCTGAGGGTTCTGCAAAAGTTCACAGTCTTGGATACCTGTTAGGGAAACACCAAGTAGACGCTCTTCTTCACAGTTCTTTTTCCAGATGTTACGAACATACTTGAAGTCAGTCAAAGAAGACTGCAAGGTTCCTAAGATAGTAGCCAAGCGCACCTTTTCTGCTAGGTCTTTAAGACTGTCCCCTTCACGAGCAACCACCTCTGTTAGGTTACAGAGTTGAGCGTTACGAAGCTGGATTTCAGCACAAGGGTTGGTGCCAACCAGAAGATCAGCATCACGACGCTCAGGAGCAAACTCACGAGCACCACCACGGTTAAAGATACCGCGTTCACCAGAGCCAGACTTCATCAAAGAAACCCACTCATCCATGAACACAGCCATAGTAGGCTTCTGCTCGTAGACAGCGGAGTTATTTGACAAAGAGCGGTGTGGAGCGGTTTCCCACCAACGGCCAGACTTGCAGTCACGGATTTCTGGATCACCGAGGTCAGACAGAGAGATAAGAGCAGAGCGGCGTACACCTCCTACAACAACAATCTCAGCAATCTTACACACGATGTCGTGTACTTCTTGAGGTGTTAGTTTACGACCAGCAGCCTTCTTAAATACGGCTGTTACGTAAGCAAAAAGATCCATAAGTGGTTTCGGACCAGAAGCTCTTCCACCCATAGTCTTAAGTCGTGCACCTTCACCGCGAATTCGAGTATAGTCCCATTCATGTTCATTTCCTAAGTAAAGATCGGCAATCAGCTTGCGGAGAGCCTTAGCCCAGCCTTCAGAGGAGTCGCCGATAGAGATAACGCGTTCAGTCTTTGTGAAGTTGTCATTGATAATTGGTAGCTTGTTCACATACTTTGCTTCGGCTGAGAAACCAACCCCTGTCCCTGACATGAGGATGTAGAGAATCTCATCAAAGACCCGAATGTGATCCACTGCCGCAAAGCTACAGTTATATCCACGGAAGTGGTTAGCTTCGAGGGCCGGACCAGCCGCCCACATAGAACGCATTGAAGGCATAACCTTTAGGTCATAGATTGCAGCTTCAATAGCTTGGAATTCCGCCTCTGTTAGTACGTTGTTACCAATCTGCTTACGCCAGAAGTTGATAACGCGGTCAACGGTTTCTCCCCACGACTCCCTTCGACCTTCTGTGTCGAGGAAGCGTGAGTAACGAGAGAGGTGAATAAATTTTTGATAGTTGTCCATAGTGTTCCGTTTCTTATTATTATTGGGTCTCTTTGGACCATGTTCTTGTAGTTATTCTTTTTCGTCTTCTACTTCAACGTATTCGATCGGTGTGACCTCTACCCCAGTAATCATCAGCCAAGCAACCTTGAGGAACTCACGCTCTTCGTCACTGAACTTTTTCTTAATGTCGTCCATAGCCAAGAAGCGGTCAAGTTGGGCCTCGTCCACCATTGTCTTGTAAAGGAAGCTGTTTGCATACTCCCAAGCGCGGTTAAACTTAGGGTCTAGTTCTGTTTCACTTTCCATGTAATCTTCTTTTTTCATTGTGTATTCCTTAGTGCTTTGTTTCATTTTCATTGAGTTTGGCTGTGTAAGCCGCTGCATAGGTGTCTGGGAAGTTCATAAACTCGTTGTAGGCGTCACCCTCCATCGACTTCACCCCCTCAACAATACCTGCTAGGAATTCCTTTTCGAAGGGTGATAGTTCAATCTTTGCCGCAAGCTTTACAACGAGAATCGTGGTGATAGCCTTGACAATATCTGCTTGTTTACTCATAGTTAAAAATCCAGTTCTTCTTCTTTTACATTGATTAATTTAGTTTTTACTTCCATGATCTCGTCATTGAACTCACCCTTGGCAGAAGTCATTCGGCCAGTCTCATAGTCATAGCTAAGGTTCCCTGTCGGACCTGTAAGACCAGTGTAGCGGCACTTGAGAACCTTCGTCTTAATGGTGTTCCTTACGGTCTCGTCTGTTGCAGAAACATCCCTTGCAAAGGCAATAACGTCCATAGAAACCTGTTTGATAGAACCTGAGCCACGGATGTCATCAAGACTTGGTAGCTTGCCCTCTTCAAACGACTGACCCTTACTGTCAGGGGTCTTTCGTAGGTGAGAGATAAGACCAAGCCAGCAGTCATGTTTCTTAACGACTCGAAGAAGGTCATTCATAACCTTGTCTGTGGCTTCGTTACCAGTAAGCCCATCTGCACCCTCTGATACAAGTAAGGTAATGTGGTCTAAAAAGAGGTACTTCACTCCTTTCAGGCACATAAACTCAAGGTGATCTACAATACGAGAGTCCGCCACACTACCGTGGTGATCAAGGACAATAACCCTATCGTCACCAAAGACGGTATCGAACCCTCTTTTCAACTCCTCATCAGTGAGTTCCTCGGCAGCAGGGTTCTTGTAAATAGACATGCCAGACATCTTTCGAGCGGTCTCAGCAGGGGATTCTTCAAGACTAATAATACCAACCTTGTCAGGGGTGGTCTCTAAAAGCCAGAGAACAATTTCTCGTAGTAGGGTAGACTTACCTGAGCCTGTACCAGAAGTCCAAAGGGTGATTTCGCCAAAGCGCATCCCTTTAAGTTTGTCGTTCAACCCTGACATAAAAGGAGGGTAAGGAACCGACTCAATCTTGTTGTAGGCTTCCAGCTGTGCCCAAAGGCCCTCTTTAGTCAAGATTCCAGCGGGGGTGTATTCTTTAGCGTTCCAGACAGCTTTAAGGACATCAGCTTTGTTCTTTATCCAGAGGTCTGAAGCATCATTCTCCGAAGAGGAAATGTACTTGACCTTATCATAGCCGATGATCTTAGCTGCTTTCTGTAGCGCCTTTTCACCAGCCTCGTCGTTGTCCATCCAAAGAATGACTTCATCATAAGAGCGAATCTTGTCACGGTCTTCTAGAAGATCCTCTGTAATACTTGAAGAACGTAGGGAAACGATAGGGTAGTACTTCTTGTAATGTTGGAAGGTAGCCTCTTGAAGCGCACAGCAGTCTTCTTCACCCTCTGTAATGATCAGACGTTTACCACCTGAACCAAACTTGTTCATACCAAAGAGGCCAGCACACTTGCCAATCGAACCCTTAGACTTGAAGTCTTTAGGGAGCACTCGAATCTTGAAGCCTTGAGGCTGATCCTCATACTCCGTTGTCTGGACTGATGTTTTGTGGTAGGGGTAGTACTGTTCGTTAACAATCCCAGCACTATTGTAGGCAACCTTTACACCATAGAAATCGTAGGTTGCCTTGGATACCTTTCGACTAGGCATCGCTTCACTCTTGAACTCGTTAATTACCTTCTCTACCAACCAAGCGCGATTATCGCCCGTGTTGGAGTCGTTTGATCGTAGAGAGGAAGGTTTGACTTCATCGAACTCTGCGTCTAGGTCTTCGTAACCACTCATTGAGTCTCCTTTTAAATAAGCCTTAGGGCAGTCAGGGGTATAACAAAAGCTGTGTCCATCATCGTAGACTGCTCTGTTATCCTCACTGCCGCAAAAGGTGCATGAGATATGTTCAACTATTCTTGCCATCGTTTGTTCCTAATAAAACTCCTTATAAACTTAAGGTTGTTTTCTGAAATGTCTTCTTTTGGAGCAAACCTTACAGGGCCAATCTGTCCGTTATACCAGACAGGAATCTTTCCACAAGGTTTGTAGTGTGTCATTACTCCCAAGACCATCTGAGAGTAAGCCTCTGAATAGTACAAGCCACCCTTGGTCTTATACAGGGACACCATTGTAAAGTCAAAGTTCTCCTTACCTTGAGCCTTGATGTCTGCGTTGAGGTGGGTGGAGGAGCCTGTGTAGGTTCTCCAAGAGTGAGACTTGTTGTAGTTCTTAGAACGTTTAGCACCCCTAACTCTGAACTGTTTCTTACCACAGTAGAACTGTTTGGTTGCCTTGTTTTCAATAACATAGACAAAACCAAAGTAGGTTTCATCATCAGCGTCCTTTGGCAGGGGACCAAAGTACTTCCAGTGACCTAAATCAGTCTTTGATAAAAGCATCATACCGCTCCCGTGGGACCTTGAAGTGGTCATCTTGGTAGCGCCAAATGTGAAGTAGTCGGCAGTTCAACAACATTGTATCGTAGCCTTCTTCTCCGTAGGCTTTATCATAGGCTTTACAGACAGCCCTTTCATAGTCTTCGGGTTCAACTTCAGCAAGAATAGCTTCAGCTTTCTTTGGTCCAACTCTCCAGATTCCCGGTATGTTATCAACGTTATCTCCCATGAGGGCTTGTTTCCAGTAGAACCAGTTGGCATACTCAGGGGTTACCTCGTAACTGTGAGGCCCTTTGGTTGGGTGGATGTTACAGTAGTGCCAACCCGGAATACAGTCGAGGTCTTTATCAATAGAACAGATGAAGAACTCTTTGTTTTCCTTTTCACACTCTAACGACCAGATACGAATTAGGTCATCTGCTTCACACCCTTCAGAAACAATAGTGGTTTCCATAGAAGCAATGTGCTCATGCAAGTCATCAAAGAAAGGTGGCTTGTTGTCACGCACTGTTGTACGCGTGGAGGAAACCTTATACTCAGGATATAAGTCCTTTCGAAAGTTGGTTGGACCGCCTAGAGCAATAACATGTTCTGTAGTAAAGTTGTCTTCTAAAATAGAAGCAATAAGTCTATCGATGTTAGCAATCGCTTTGACTTTTCCTCTCTTGAGGAAAGAAGTTTCTGCTCTTTCAAGCTTCTTCTCATATTTTTCTTGGGAAAGCTCACCCATCAACAGCCGCTCTTTTAGACCTTTCAGATACTTTTTATAAGTAACCTGCACAGGCCAGTAAGCTTGGTAGATTAGTGGATCTCCATCAATTAGAACAATCATTTTTTCTCCTTATTCACCGTGTTCTTCGAACTCTTCATCAAGGTCTCGAATTGCTCGCCGGAGACCCTCGGCGTCTAGGGTCCCCTCCTCAAACATTTCTTCGAGTTCATTCATAGCTTCGTCGTACCAGTTAGACATAAATTTTCCTTTCCTATGGTCATTAGGCGGCAGTATTTTTCCACCTTTGTTTACTTGGGGTTAAGGGGCAATACCTTCTTCCCAATCCGGGATAGCTCGACGTAGGTCTTTGTACTCTTGTTCTGTTTGTAGTTTACGAACCATCTGATCGATAACCCAGTCCTTATGGTGAGCACCGCCAATCCAGCCAAAGTCTACAGCCAAGCCTACAGCGTCTATGATCTTGCTTCGTTCTGTCATTTCTTCCACGGTTCAATACCCTTTCTTTGGGTTAAGAAGACGGTTTTCGAGTTTAGCAATACTGTGTTCCATGAGGCTTTCAAGAGTGTAGCCACGCTGATGAGCAAGAATAGCAACGTACCAGAGAACGTCACTTAGCTCATCAGCAATTTCTACCGTCTTACGCTCCCCTTTACGGACTTCTTTCATCCGCTCCTTCATGACTTCACCGCACTCGCTGGCAAAGCCAACGTAGAGGGTTTCTTTTGTGGTGCCTTCCTCAACAAAGTTGAGCGCCAGTTTAGTATACATTTCTGGTGTCATGCTTTAGCCTCTGGTTGAATTTGGTGGAAGCCTTCAGGGGAATTCAGGGAAGCAGCCATGTCTAAGAACTGTTTGTAGCCTAGTTCCAAAAGATCATACTCGTTTTTATCTTCATTCCACTGACGCAGGTAGACTGTATTCTCCTCATCAATGATAATCTGGACGTCCTCGAAGTTGTCATACTCATCGAGAACAGTTACAACAGCAGCATTTTGAAAGAACTCTACTGTGTACATTTATTTCTCAACATAGTTAGCCTCAATTTCTTTGTTAAACTCTTGGCAGAGGTAGTTGTGCATGAACATGGCGCACATCATACCGTTATCCTTGTGTATACGTAAAAGGTCTTCTAGGTTGCCCTGCGTTGTGGGGGTGTAGAAGAAGTTTACTGGTTGGAATTTAGTCATTTTGCTGCCCCTAGGTTTACTACCTCTGTGCCGTAGCCAGAGCCAATTCTTAAAAAGTAGTTGATAGCTTCTTCGTATTCCTGACCTGTGTTTGCATAAAAAGCTGTCTGCAGGTTGGCAACCCTTACCGCTTCCGTGGCTGGATCAATCAGGTGGAACCCCACGGGGACCGATGTAGAACTTACCCCCTTTGTTGTAGTATCTTTCATAAATGTTCTTCAAACCTTTCTTATTGGAGTGTTTCCGAACCCACATACCAGTTGCGGGTTCGAAGTGTTTTTTAAAGAAGTTGTCTAGCTTGATGTTGCCAGTCTTCACTTCGGGCTGAATGAGATACGAGATACGATCGAACTCTGCATCAGACATGATGGAGGTATTCTCATACTCATAGGTGTAGGCTGCAACTGCGAGGCGTATACGATTGCGGATTTCCTCGTTGTATTGAACCCCCGCCTTAGGTAGTGCTTGAAAGAGGGAAAGCTGCTCATTGTCTATTTAAGCCTCCCCCCAACTTGTAGAAAGAGTTCTGTGTACATGCCCATAAAAGGCTCCTTTGTTCTGTTAGTGAACTTCGTAGTAGTCGTTTCCGATTTTGCAGTCGCCACAAGTCATGAAATCAATACCTACCTCCTTAGGTGCCTCTTCAAAGCATTCAATCATAATCTCTCGTGCTCGTTCCGCGTCGGCCTCGTCTACCTCATAAGTTACCTCATCGTGGTAGAACAGCAAGATTTTAGCGTTAGGGAGTTCTTCCTTAAAACGCTCTTCAATCATCAAGATAGTCAGTTTCATGACGATCGCTTCAGCACTCTGAATCAGGTAGTTAAGGGCCTTATGCTCCGTTTCACAGAAGACAGGACGCCCATCAAGCCCAACAATGAAGCCTGTGCTGGCGACATCGAACTTGGTATCGTTGATAAGAGAGTCAAGCTTAGGGTAAGCCTTCTGGAACTGCTCTTTCAAGGCAGCACCAATTCTCTCAGAGAGGCCAAGAATACGGGCCAACTTAGCACCCCCAGCACCATACAGGAAGGCAAAGATAAAGGGTTTAGCCAAGGCCCGTTCAATGGCAATGTGACTGGTACTACTCTTAAGACTGTTTACAGCCTTAGAAAGAATGTCTGCGTTCTTCTGGTGAACGTCTCCAGTAAGTACCTCTTGTGTGAACTCTGGGTCTTCCATGTAGTGAGCAAGCAACCGTAGCTGACAAGCAGCGGAGTCACCAGAAACCAACACACGACCCGGAGGAGCAATAAAGAGCGCCCTGATCTCAGGACCTAACTCCGCCTTACCTGAAGGTAGGTTGGCAATAATCTTGTGGGTCTGTCTAAAGGTTGGAGTACCAATGTTAAAGACATCCCCGTGGAGACGACCCTCTTCATCGATGTGGGTGAACCACCCTTCTATGATAGACTTCCTTGATCTTAAGGTGTAGTACTTCATAAGAAGCTGGCCAATTTCTCCCAGAGGCTCTAAGGAGCTATCTGAGAGCTTAGCTGACTTCTTTACAAACTGTCGTCCCACCCTCTCCCAATTCCACTCGTCAGGCTTCCACCCGATGGTGTACAGGTGATTTTTAACCGTAGTAGTATTACCAACATCACCATCAATAAAATCAACCCGACAAAAGCCCAGAGATTCCCGAAAGAAAGGGCTAGAATTAACATCGGTGTCATCAGGAAGGCCAAACCAATTGATAAGGTGCTGATTAAGTTTTCCTGCTTTTGTATAAGTAGGTGTTTTCGTTTGACCATGGCGCTTTCCTGTTATTGGTTCAAAGTCAGTCTTTGTGTCAGGGTCGATGACTTTTACTGTAGGGTTGAGCATGGGGTTAATGAAGTCTCTTGTGGCTTGGATTTCTTCCTCAACTTTAATGAGGAGTTCCTCTGCGCCCTCTTTATTGAAAAGCCAGCCATTCTCAGACTGCCTTGTCATAACTTCATCCATGCGAATTTCGTTGGTTAAGGCTGTCAGAACGCCCTTAGAGCCTGAAGACTTGATGTACTTAACAATCTCTTTACGGAGGTACTTGTAAACTAGAAGACCAAGCCGCACGTCTTGCTTCATATAGTCAAACATCTCAGGGTTGAAGGTTTCGAAGCCGCCCTTATAGTCACCCTTGTAGAAGGTACCTCTAAGTTCCCTAAACTTCTCAGCATTAGTTTTGTTACCTTGACGAATAGCTTTAGCTAAGGAAGCCTCGTTCTGCTCTTCAAAAAACTTACCCCAAGCACCCAGAGAGTGTTTACCGTTAAACCTCTGGAAGTTCATTACCTGAGACATGACCAAGGTACACTGTATATGGGCTTTTGGAACCCAGCTTTCCCCTGAGAGTGCCTTGATCTTTTGTAAAGCAGGAATATCATAGCCGTTGATGTTGTGGGCCACAATAGTTTCTGCTTCATCTAGCAAGGCTAGGAACTCATCTAGTTGGTCTGGACCGTACCAGTACTCTCTACCTGAAGCAACGTCAATAGCCCCTCCGCAGTGAAACTTAGAAACTCCTCGTAGGAGGTTGTTATTCTCTGTGTCGAAAACTAGGATCATTAAAAGTCACCTACGAAGTCGCCCATCTTACTATTAGCTTTTTGTATGAAAGCGAACGCGTCGTCAAGGTCTGGGCTTCTAACTTCGTCATGTCTATCAAGAAGCCTACCTGCTTCTTCAAGATGAGAAATGACTCGTTGTCTATCTGAGAGTAGCCCTTCTGGGAAGTCACCACGAGGTTCCTCTTTACGGATACCGCGTTTGAACTCGATCTCTTCAACAAGACGGTTACCGTACCAAGCAATCTTTGTAGCGTCTTGTAGTTCGTCATCCTTCCCACCTAAGCGGAAAGAATACTTGAAGACTTGACCAAGGACGTGGGCAATAACCCCTGTATGTCGTGACAGGGCGTACCTCATAATGTCCATATACTCCATACCTTTATAGAGGAACAGCTGCATCACCTCAACACCAAGAATCTTATAGTGCTTTGGGTTGATGACTAGGTCTTTCTCTTCATCAGTTAGGGTGCTGAAGTCACCGTGAAATTTATTATCTGCTGTCATTTAAGTTCCTCTCTACCGTACCAGCTTCCAATAGGCCAGTCGTAAGTTATTTCATTGGGTGCTGTGAGTGTTAAGTTGCTTCCAGAGGGTATGTAAGTGTACCTACAGTCAGCGACGTTATAGTCTGTTTGACAGATACTCTCTTCGACACTGAAAGATACATTAAAGGCGATTACCGCCAGTAGAAACCCCATAGCAAAACTTGCTGGATGGTTGTTCATGACATTACTCCACAAAATGCGCAAGGGTGGCTCTCACCATCCTCTGTTTCTGGCCCTTGGTCGTTACACCAACAGCAGGGTTCTTCATCATAAACAGTCTCCTCTTCTTCACTTTGCATTTTTGAAACTCCAAGTAACACTCTCTGAGTAGTAACCATTGGAAGTTCCCAACCACCGGATTTCTAGTGTGCCACCAAGGCTACGGAAAGTGTAGAAGGTCCAAGTGCTAGACTCATAGGACTCATCCCCATCCTCGGAACGTTCTTCTGCAACAAGAATTGGGTGTCCGATCAAGTCGTTTAGCTCTCCGTAAACGTCGTTGATATCAACACTCTCACAACAGTCTTGGTTGTGGTAGAAGGAGATAGAACTCCCATCACTGAACTTCATTTCAAGTAAGTCTGAGTCTCTATCTGCTCCAGTGATAGATTCTGGTACCTTGCCAATCATATCTTCTACAACTTGGTCATACATTGTTTTGAGCCTTTCTACGCTGTACTTCTTGTTTTAAGTCGAACTTATTTTTAAAACCATAAGCCTGAGCCGCCATTGTTTCGGCTTCCCAGCGACTACGGCCAGCATCGTACTCTAGTATTGCTGCACGTTCTTCGAACAGGTCATCAAGAGTTTGTCCGTCAAGACTCTTTCCCATAGATCTTCCCTCCGGGGTTTGTGTTCCAGATAAAACGATCGTAGGTGTAAGTGAGGCAAGGTGGCCGAAGCAAACCCTCAACTTGGAGGGCAGAGGCTTCTGTCAAACCCTTACACAGGACCTTGAACCCAATCTTTTTGCCCCACTGATTGATCATTTTATCGACCATACGCGGCTTACCAAGCCCTGCAGCGATCTCCTTTTTCGCAATCCTGTATCGTTCCATAATAGCTTCAATTGTTGGAAGGCTTGTGTAACCAACGTAGCCGAGTCCCGGCATACGGCAGTCACGGCTACCATAGAAGCCATCGTAGAAGATGTGGTAAACAATGTAGCCTTCTTCCTTGATTACACTCTTGTATAGCTCTCGCATTTCGTTTGATTTAAAGCTATCTTCCATCCGGTTGTCTTTCATCTTAACTGTCATCGCTAAAGTACTCCCAAAGCTGGTTGAAGAACATGTTAGTATCAGAGTCTACAGTTGAATCGTCCCACTCGCCCTCTGACTGTTCCTCAACAACAAGGCGGATAGCGGCTATAATCTCTTTCTCTCGTTCAGGTGACATCATCAGAAGTACTCCAGTACAGCTTCAATAGCGTCTTCAAGGTTGTAGTGTTTCTCTGAGTACATTGCCTCATAGAACGGGTGAGGGTGATCATCTTCATCACACCAGAGGATAATGATCTTGTTCTTTGTGTGAGCAAACATGACTTCCATAGCCGTTCCGGTTCCTTTGCCAGACGACCGTCGAGCGTCAACAAGCATCACCTTAGAGTTGGCAATGTCTTCAAGGTCTTGTTTGAAGATACGTTTGCAGATGTTCATTCCCTTTACAACCTCTTGTAGGTGGTCTACACCCTGAAGTTGATCATGGAAGGATACTCGTCTCGTTGGATCAAGGCTGTCAATCCCTGCTGCATCAAATCGCTCAGAGGCCTGACGCCGCCAGCTTGTCATGTGGTCTACTGATACGTCTTCCATCGGGCCGCAAAGATACACATGGTCTTTAGATTTAGTCATTTTCCGTATTCTCCAAATATTTGATTGCTCTTAGAAGTGTGTTTTTGTTTTCATAAAACAAACCTAAACCCCTGTTACAGTTGCTACAAAGTATCCCTCTAACAACTTGTTTGTCGTGGCAGTGGTCAACAACCGCAACACCTTCACTACTGTCACCCTTTTTCGTTTGACCTTTGAACTCTATGGCCTTTTCACACAAAGCACAGGTACCTGATTGTTCTTCGAGAAGGGCATTTCTCTCAGGCACAGTTATGCCGTAGTTTGACTTTGTTTGTATACAAGTGTTACAAAAGTTGTGTTTTATTGCATAACCAGACTTTGAGAAGGATATCTTTTTAACAGGGTTAACACAACCTTCGTTGATACACTGTTTCACTCGATTTCTTCCCAACGCTCATAGTAGTGAAGGGTATAGCAGCCGTGGTAGTCTTCATGCTCTCCTTCACCACCAAAGCCCTCGATAGACCTTCGTGCGTAGTCAGCAGAAGCACAGTGCATGACTTCTTCTTGGTAGCCAGACTTGTATTGCTTTAGGACAACAAAGACAAGCCTCTGAGTTCTTGTTTGGTACTCTTCCATAGTTTACTCCAATACTTCTGTTTCATACACCGTATCAATAGCGACTTTAGCGCCACACTTGATGACAGGGTTTCCATCGGTCGATGACAAGATAGTGGCAACGATGTTACCGTCTTTGTCCTTGATAGCCAGCTTGTGTGCTCGCTGAACTACCTTCCCCGACTTGGTTGTAGAGACTCGAATAGCGGGTTCAGGGAAGAGCCAGCCAGCTTTGTTATTACTTGCAATAACGTTCTTGCAGACTGAGATCATCATTATATAAGTCCCCCTAAGTCTTCTACTGAATCAATTAGTTCTAAGGCACCCCACCCAAAGGGTCCGTAGGCACCAGCCCAACCACTTTCTTTTTCTTCAGCGTTAAGTATGTCACAACACTCTTGAGCAATCTCTGGGGTTGTTGTTGCAAAGTGTGGGTCTTCATCACCTTGCCGATAGACAAGAATGATACTAGTCGTTGCCATAGTGTTTCTCCCGTACAAGGCGGCGTAGTTCGCAGAAAGCCTTGAAGTCAGAGCCATTTGTGTAGTGACGCAGGATACGGTACGCAGCGGCAATCATTATAGCCTTCTCGTAGGTTGTTTCGTAAGGGTCGTTACCCTCTGTCTCCTCGAACTCAATTATGTTTTTCATTTCAGTAAGCATGACTTCATAGAGTAGGTCTTCACTGTAATTAGGTTTCATGGGGTTAAGTCCTCTAGTTTGGGGGTGTATTCTGTGTCGGATAGACTCTCAACGAGGGGTTGTTCTACTATCCAGTAGGATAGAGGATAACCAAGTTGCTCGTTGTCTTCTAAAAGTAGTTGTTCAACTACCTCGTTAGCTACCTCTAAGGTAGAGGTCGTGTAAAGAGGGTCTTCTCCCCCCATAGTGTAGATTAGATAAACTTTGGTCATTGTACTTATACTTTCTTAAAGTTGTCAGTAACCTGACCTGAAATGATTTCAAGGTGGAGGTTAGAAATCTGTTCGGGGCTTTCGAAGTATTCAGAATAACCGTCAAAGATTGTTCCACACCAGCTATCCCACCAGAAAGCTGCACCCTTTTCGTTTACAGTCTTGTGGTATTGCTTGGCGGTCTCAATATCTTTCTTGGCAAACTTCTTGTGGTGGAACCCTAACTTCTTGAGGTTATGTACGTCTAAGCAAGCAGTGTCTCTGCCCAAGAGTTGCAGAAAGAACGACGACTTGGTGACTCCGATGCCCCTGATATCCGTTAGCTCACGAGATAGATCTATGGTGCTCTTTGCTGGGTCAAACACGTCTTCAAACAGCTTGATCTTGTCTAAGCGGTTGTAGTCTTTGTAGGCCGTAGCCTTGTTGCCCCAAATATGGCGCGAGAGGGCACCTTCTTTAACGATCGAGTCTGTTACTGAAGGGAGGGTCAAAAACTTTACGCGGATAGAACCCAACATAAAGTAGAAAACACGGTCCATACCGCTGATGCCTTCTTCGAGCACAAACTTCTTGATTTTTGGTAAGTCGTTCTTATACATTCTTGTTCATTCCTAAAATGATAAAAAAGGAGAACCCATTACAGGTTCTCCATTAGTGCTTTCCCTTTTCGGTAAGGGCTATACTCCCCAGTTCGACTTTTACAGTATTCAATAAAGTCTGGGTGGTTTACTGACGCACCCCTCCGTTTGGGAGAGGTACGCCTTCTTTTGGTTCTTTCCAGATTCTACCCCAAGACGAAGCTTTTATAGGTAGATCAGGAACCTGCCGCCATTTTTCAATGGTGCTCATGGACAAGTTCCCTTAGTTAAAAGGGATTTCGTCGTCCATATTGTCATCGTCGAAGTCTTCTTCTTTAGCTTTCGCTTTAGACTTCCCTTTAACAGGGGTCTTTGCAGAAGGAGTCTCATTGATATCATCAATATTACCACCCCCAACGATTTCCATTTCAACAGGTTTAAACTCATCGTCACCACCTGTCTTCTCGAACTTGACGAGTTTTACTGCCTGAATGCCCTTTAGCATTGTAGCAATACCTTCCTCGCCCTTATAAACGTAGTCGTACTGAAAGATACTTACGTTACCGATAGTTTTGTTACCGATAATGTTAGGATCAAGAGTATCCATACCACCACGAACACTAACAGGGGGCATTTCCTTACCGTTAGCCTTTGTGACTTTGCGACGAAGAGTGACTGCGAAGTAAGGCAGACCTGTATCCTCATCTAGAACGTTCTCTCGAACTGGCTCATTCATTTCATCTAGGACTTTTTCGCCCTTGTCATCACGAACAATACGCTTCAGAGGTTTGAAACGAACATTATTCTTCTTCCAGTGTAGAGCCTTTTCTTTGTCAGTGGTACGAACTTGGACTTCCCAGTAGTCTGGTTTGTCATCATCATCGTTCTTTACTGGATCCTCTGGATCACACTTTACCCACCACAGTTCTACGTTTTCAATTACAGCCATAAATTTGCTTTCCTTTTGTTTTCATTTTTGTTGTTGTTTGACCGCGTCGGCAACTGGCCTTGGTCATTAGGCGGCAGTATTTTTTACACAATGATATCATAGAGATACTTATCATTTACATACCACTCACCCCACTCTCCTGTAGCGGGGTTAAGTACTTGAAATGCTTCTTCTTCTGCGTCGAAGGACTCAACGCTAAGAAATTCTGGCTCTGCGTCGTAATCTGGTTTTGAGATTACAAGCACAGGCCGATTTACCTCGTTCATGTATTTGATTAGTTCATCCGTAGTTTGAGCCTGCATTTATGCTCCTACCTTGTGGACTACTTCTTTGATCTTGTACCAATCTTCTTCCATAATCTCTCCATAATAGCTTGTACTTTTGTACTGGTTTCCTGTTTCAAAGGGGTAAAAATAGCCTGTGATTACAGACCCTAAGTTCAGCCCTTGGTATTTCTCGTGGACAAGGAATTCTCCACCGGAGTTTCCTAGCCCGATCGGGTCTAAGATTAACACGTCATCTTCCTCAAGCGAATGAAAACTCTGAAGATCGAACTCTTGTGACATCCAATGTCCCTTTCTCTGGTATAAGGTCTAAGGCATCTAACTGTGCCATTACATATTCTAAAGGTTCCAACTCGTAAAGATCGATAAACTTCTCTCTAACGTGGTAGAAAAGTTGTCCCATGTTACCCGCATGGCACCCAAAAGAATCATGGACAACTGTGATTACGTAGAGAGCATCATGGACGACACTCGCTAGGTGAACAGCATCAAAGCTGTGTACAATGTTTGGTGCTGTACCTGTCTTCTGCTTCTGTTTGTCTAAGGTGGCCTCCTGCCAGATACTTAGTGTCAAACGGATACGCTCTTCCCCGTAGTAGAAGCTTACATCTCTGCTTTTGGGTTTCCTGTAGTTGTGTTGGAAAGGGAACCCAGTTATAGGGAGGGTGTAAGTCAGGTGCCTATTAAGGTCATTCTCCCTAACAGCTAGCTCTTGAAACATTTGGAGCATCCTTGCGGGACCCTCAAGCTTTTCATAGCAGAGGTCAAAGACCATACTACCAAGCATGTAGCCCCACTTGGGTTCCTTGTCTCTAAGGTAGTCACTCATCCCACGAGTGTCTTCTACAACTTGTTCACCCATACCTTGACGTGTACCCCCGTAACCGAGGGTCATGACGTTTCTCTTGAGCATTTTACGCCAAACCTTTTTGTCTTTGATCTTGGACCAGTAGACGGGAAAAAGCTTCTCCCTTAAGGTGTGGTTGTGGTTCTTGTACTCAAGCATAGCCTTCCAAGCTAAAGCCTTCTTCTCAGAGTTGTCTGGGGCAGCTTCTATTACCCTTAAAAGACTAACGTACTTAGAGAAAAGACCCTCAAACTTGTCAACCTCGTCCTCGTCTAAAGCTTTTACCATTTCATTGACTTTAGCCATGGCGGCTTCAGCAATGTAAAGATAGACATCTCCCGGTAGTTTTGAGGGAGTTAGGTTGACCAAAGGTGCAATAGTCTCATCCTTAGACATAGCAACAAGGTGTTGAACACCATTGTTTGACCCGTCAATGTAAACAGGTAGGTTGCTTGGGAAGTCGTGAGGGTTGTTACCTGACTGTACCCAACTATCCAACATGTTGATCTCAACACAGGCAGCAAGGAAAGAGAAAGGCTTATCAGCCTCCATCCAGCCACGGAACTCTTGTGGAAGAGCACCCCAGCGTAGTATATCGTCTATGTTGTCCTGAACCCACTTTACACGATCATCTAGGTCTACTTTATCGTTTCCCCAGACGTTGGCTGCGTGGACACAGAGCCAGTAGTATCCTTCTTCTCCAAGCGGCACGGAGTCCTCAAGCAGAAGCAAGCCCTTGGCATTATCAGAGGACTGCTCGTGAAGGAAAGCTGTGTTAGGGTAGATTCTTCCTCGAAAGTCCAAGTTGTATAGGTGGTAGAATGTGTTATTTTTATGCCTTTCTGCTATCCCCTTGATAGCGTTTATCTCAATTAGCAAAGAGGTTTTCTTTACCGGATCGATCTCTCTTGAAAACTTAAAAGGCGTCTTTTCCCAGTGCATACTGGCCTTGAACACTTCGAATACTGGTTGGTTAATACGCCAGCCTGTGTTGTTTAGTTTGTTGAGAGTGTCCTTAATGTAGGTCAACTCAAGGTTTTTTACCTTTTGGATAGTATCCTCTGAAGCGTTCTTGATCAGAGGATACTTAGTTATAGGGTGAAGAAACCCTTCTTCCCAATCACCTACAGGTCCCGCCGAGGGAAATAGTTCCACTTTGTCCCTATTTACTGACTCTAAGAGAGAGTTAATTGCGTCAGTGTTAGTTACATAGATGTGGTAGGTTGGGTACTTTGTCTTCTTTCCGTTCCTCTTCTTTATGTGTTTTGCTTTGTATTTAAGGTAGCCCATCTCAAAGTAAGAGACAAGGGTGAACCATCCGAGGTGAGACATCTCAACCTCATCGCTGTCCAAGTTGAAACGACGACTAATCACTCCACCCATTTTTACTGTCAGGGCCGACAGAGAGGTGTTACTCTCTAACGCGGTAAGGATGTGTCCGTAGGTTGCCTCAATGGCTTCCTTACCGTCCTTACCATAAAGCTTCCAAGATTTCTTGCGCTTGTCCACGTTTTGTCCCGTTTTGTCTAACAGGTATCGTTGGCGAAATTCAAAGTCTTCGCATAACAGTTCTAGTGCTGTTTTCATCTTACTCCTTCTAAAAGAAAAAAAAAAAAGGTTAAGGAGAAACCCCGCCCCCGAAGGGGCGAGGCAAGGGTTATTTACTTGTTCGCGTAAGCACGAGACAAGTTGTAGTTATGAATCCAGTAGTACACTGAACTCAAAGAGACACCATAGCGATTAGCAGCTGCTTGAGGGCTGTAATCAACTGCATACATGGCGGCTGCTAGACGCATCTGATCAGGATAACCTTTGTTTGCTGGAACATCATAAGGGGTGCTTGTTACCTCTAGACCGCGCTTCTTGTACTTAGTCTGCACAAAGTCATTAGCATAGCCGTAGGTTTTAAGCCAGTTCCAGACAGAAGTTTGACAAACCTTATGACGATCAGAGGCTTCTTTCATATCCCCAAGGATAATAGCTGTCTTACAAACCTTTCGGCGGAAGCTTTCTGAGAAACGAGTGTAACCTCGCCGTTTAGTGTGACGCTCCACCTCCCGAACAGGCTCCATTTGAAGAACTTTGTTTGTTGGGATGTACCGTGTCTTTGCTGGGTCCTTGTACTTTGCCTCCCGAACAGGCTTTTTAACAGGGGTTACCTCTGTACCATGAGGAACCCACCAAGGGCAGCCCACACCACCCCACGACTTCCAGTTATCTTGGATAAGGAACAGTGTGCCTTTATGAGAGTTGTTCCAACAATCGACGTAGCTGCCTACTTCTGGTTGGAGGTCGAAAAGGGTCTTAGCCTCGTTTACATGTTTGACTTCTAGCATAGTTTCTCCTACTGCTTTGTGATAAGGGTCTCAAGGACCAAGTTCTTTGTTTCTCGTACTGGTTCAATGAAGGCCCGTTCAATTCCGACTTCCATACCAAAGTCAATAGCGTCTGCCAGTTTCTTGGTGTAGCTCTTTTTGTTTTGGGTTTCTACATCTACAATATCTTCGATACACAGTTCGGCCTTTTCAAAAGCTTCTTCGATAGTATCTCCATAAGCAAACGCATAAGAACGATCGCCATCAAACTTAATAGGGCTTGTGCAGCTACAATCTAGGGCCACTGTAATGCGCCCGTGAGTTCGGAGGTGAATCCCAACCTCTGGAACTGTGAAACCCTTTTCGGACATAGTCGCTTCAAGTTCAACGCAACGGGCAAGGATCTCAGTTATTGTAGTCATAGTCATTCTCATACTCCTGTTCAATGAGGTTATCCATGTACTGTCGTAGGTCCCCAGCCATGTAAGGCTGAGGTTTGGCTTTTAGAGGCTCGTAAGAGTAACCCCACTTTGCGTCAATAGCCCCAACCAAGGAGCTAAAGGCGTTGTTATGACGCCGGATTTCAGGCGCGGAAAGGTCGAAGTCTTCAGGTAGGTCCTCTGTTGAAATGTTTGCATTTTCGAAGAACTTACCTACAATACTGCGATCAACAATAATGTAGGTCCCGTTAGGGAAGTTTACTTTAACCTTCAAAGTCTGTTCCTTTCCAAAGGGTTTCTTTCAGTACTTGGCGAACTTCATCTACACCAGAAGTTGGTGCAAGTTCTCCAAGCTTGTAGGCGATCTCTAAACACTGTTGCATAGGAACATACCCAGCAACGTCATCGTGCTCAGAGAGGACAACCCAAGGGTGTCCTTCACCCCACAAACCAAGTTCCACCTCGTTTAACCTAGTGTAGGAACCCTCCCGCCAAGTAGCAGAGAGAGTGAACCCGTTGGAAAACTCGATGTGAAGGTGGTCTGAGCGGCTGTTTCTGATCTCGGTTGTCATAGTACGTTTACCCCTTCTAAGAGTACAGCTAGGTCTTCATCTGAGAGAAGTTCTTCTCCCAACAGATCGTCCTCATCGACTTCCTCTGACTTGAACATGTTGTCCCACTCATCAGGAGTGATCCCTGTTTTGAGAAACTCACGGTCATCCGCATCAAGGTCTGGGAAGGCGTCCTGAAGCAACGTCCCCGCTTCGTAGTCTCGGAGTTGTTCCATTGTTATATCGAGGTCCAAGGTGTTGGTATTGCCTGAGACCATTGATGTGCGTGTAATTTTCATGCTTCTACTCCATTGTATTTTAGTTTGTAGTCTATTGCGAGGTTTTTAAGTTGATCTTCCCACTGCTCCGGAGGGGAGTTATCATGGATTGATTGGAGGCCTTCAAGGAAATGACCGTCCAAAAACACCAAGCTATTCCCAGCGGGGAGTCTCTCTTGGAGCCAGCTGGCAGCCCTCCCCTCAAAAGATTTGGTGTATTCTTCATCGGTAATGAGGCAACCAACTGCGCACATCATACCGTTGTCTCCACGGTAAGCACAGAACAGACTACCGTCATCGGTCCTGCGTGAAGAATCGTGAGCTTTAGCACCTTGTTTGCGAAGGTGGGCCACAGCTTTATCAAAGGCTTCTTGATGGTTCATAGTTACCTCCAAGGGGTTTCGTTGGTGTAAAAAATGTGATAGCCGTACTGACCATCAAGGGTGTAGACATCGTTCCAAAAAGGATCAATGCTTGCAGTGTGGTAGTGGGTTGAGGTGATAGAGGTGCTGTTAGCATTGATAACATCCCCAGCAATTAGCTTAGACATGTGTTGAGCCTCCCTATCAAAGTAGGTGTCGTACTCAGCCATATCATCAGACTTACCATCGTGGGTAAAGCTGAACTGTTTATCCTCGAACACAACCTCACACACAGTGTCAGGGTAGCGTTCATCTTGTACACGGTTTATAACCACTTCTGCAACAAAGTACTGTGCATCAATGGGTTCGTTACGTGCTTCGAAAAAGATGGCCGTAGCCAAACAAAGTAGTGAGGTCATGTTAGTTTTCCTTATTTGTTTTTAGATTCTTCGGAGAGTTGGTTAGGGAAGCTCCAACCCATATTCAGGGCAAGGGCTTCTAGTTCGTAGCGACGGACGTCCTTACAACCAACACGGATCATGTTCTTTTGTACTGAAACGTTGTGGTTTTGGCCAGCGATGTTTTGACTGAAGCTGGCCTGCCCCTTGAAGCCATTGTCTGTATCAAACCAAGACTGTGAGACGTTCTTCCACAACCGCTCAACAACGTGATGAGCAGAGCGACTATAACCCATAGCGATATCTTTTGTACCGATACGGAACTTATCCTTTGGGTTAAACTCTTCAGTTTGATCATCAAGCTTATACTTATCCGAAACCTTCGCAAAGCGAGTGGACTCGATGAAGGTCAGAAGGTCCCCAACCGCACTAAGATTTGCTTCTGTCTCTGCTGGGATAGGGACTCCGTGCTTATCAAGGGAGGCGCGGAGTAGCTCTACTTTCCCTTGCAAAAGAAGACTCTTTAGGTTTGTCAGGGTAAAGGTATGGTTAAAAGCTGCAAGCTCAACAAAAACTTTATCTCCGTGTCCTTCCTCTTTCAGATGGTACATGAAATCAATAGACTCCAAGAAAGATAGCTTCTTAGAAGCGTCTGCATCTACAAAGCAAGTTTTTTCTGTTACAACGTAGTTCGGGAAGTTAGCCATTGTGTTCTCCAGTTTGTTTAGAAGTCAATCTTTTTACGTTCACGGAGGTTATAGAGGGTAGAAGCTTCGTGGTAGCTGATGCCTTTTTCTCTAGCAACCTTTCTAACAGCCCCCTCTCTAATACTTGCTTTTTCTTCTTCCGGGGTTTTGGGGCGGCTTCCGTAGAACTCTATAGCAGCTTCAGAGTAATCGTCATAGTCTGTAGTTGTAGTAAACCCCCACTTGAGGTCTGTCCAACCCTTCTGCTGGGCTTCTTTGTAGACGTTTTCAACGAAGTTTTTGAACTCCCTTACAGTTCTAATGTTACAAATGTCAAAGGTTTCGTACTCAGTGTGTTTCAAAGACATGTTATGTTTCCCTAAATGAGGTCTTGTAGTTTGATTAAAGGGGTAGTATCAACTATTCCGGCCCGCTCACGCACAAAGATAGACTGGGAGTTACCGTGAAAAATGTTGTCTTCGCAGTCTACAGCGTACTTAGAGACAACCACTTTCCGGTTAGCTTTCTTGAACCACTTTTCTTCAGGTATGTGCCAACGATCAGGAGAAATCCACTTGGCGGCTTGTTTTAGGGTTCTAAAGCCAAAGTACCAATCCCAAGATTCTCCGTGGTGTTCTAGGTATTCCCAAAACTTACTTAGCTTTGGCTCTTCTTGTTCCCTGTGAGGGCCGGGGCAGTGGGTCTGCTCGTGGAACCAAAAAGGTAGTTCCATGTAAGCTGTAGAGTACATACCCTCGTTTGTTTCAGGGTTTTCTATCCTGAAAATCTCAAGACTTTTCATAGTCAGATCCTTCGTAGTGGATTTTGAAATCTTCGATGTGGTTATATAAACCCTTATCTTTTTCGTAGTAGTCGGAGGAGATGCCCCAAATCCTATAAGGACGTTGTTCAGGGTATCCCTTTATTTTTACAAGGCTCTGGTAGTCATTGAAGTGGGGTGGTAGTTCATCAAGGATGATCTCTGCGACTGCCCCTTGACTTAGATAGACTGCCACTTCAAAGCTGTCACACCAAAATATATCGTTATGGTGTTGGCACCCTTCACCGAGAGCTATGGCTTCTGGGAAGGTGGTCCCACGGTAAAACTTGAACATTACTTGTCCTTTGTTGGGTTGTTGTCATTGTGCCGGACTTTGTACAGAGTACTCCGGCCTCTGGTTGACTATCAACAAACTTCTTACTGGTTCTTGCTGAAAGAATCAACAATGTAGTAGGCGTTCCAGATTAAGAAAATTGTCATCATGAGGGTTTTTACCCTTTCTTTTTGTTTTTGGCCTCTTCAGGAGGCGGGTTGAAGTAGTTAAGTACTTGGACAAAGAACTTGAAGTTCTCTGGTAGAAAGAAACCTATAGCAAAAGCTAAGGAGACTGCACCCAAAGCAGGGAACAGCATGTAGTAAACCACCGCGATCGGCCCCATAAATCCGGGCAGTGTGAAGAAGACAGGGGTTGACTTCTTGCCCTTACCACCTTTTGGTGCAGGGACGATCATTGCAGTAATCATTGCAAAGAAGAGTCTGATTAGGACTCCCTCCACTCCTTCCAGAAGTATGTAGGTAATCATAGTAGTAGTTCCTTTAGTCAGCTAAGACCCAGTTACGGCCTTGGTTAAAAAGTTCAAGAGTCTTAGAGGAGGTTGTATTCCAAGCGTTGCTAGTCGCCGTTGTTGTTGCACCCCAAGCTTGTGAGGAAGTATCTGCTACTTTCGTAGTAGTGTTTTCCCACTTGGTAGCGACTGCTTCCCAGTTGATAACAGCATCAGAGCTAGTATCTTCACGCGCTTCTTCGATTAGAGCAAGGTACTCCTGACGCGCCTCTTCACGCGCTTCTTCGACTAAGGCAAGGTACTGAGTACCCATAGCAACAAGTTGCGCGTAGTTGCGGCGCTGTTGTTCTCCGATGAGTTCCTCATAGTCCAGCGAAGTTTTGTTGTAGGAAACAACTTCTCCGTACTTGTAAGCAGCAGTCCCGAAGGACGCAATGCTCAGAAGCATAACAAAAGTGCCAAGTACTACCTTAGCAACGCCGAGTGTTTTTGTTTTGATAAAGTCAATCATTGTAGTTCTCCGGTTAGGGTTGGGTTGGTTTTTCTATTATAGATGCGCTAGCTTTCTCAGTTTCCTCTGAGGAGTTTTACTACAGCTTCTAGTTCGTCGCGGCCCATGTGGCCAAGCTTTCCGTTGTAGCGGTTCTTCACAAGAAAGAAGTCATCACCCATAGAGAGGGCAACAATGCTAGAACGCCTTTGAGCAAAGGTGAGTTCTGTAGAAGTCCTACTTTGGTAGTAGCTTCCATCCTTGTCTTCTTCAGGAAGAATGATAAGAACATCTTCCTTGTATTCTTCGAAAGTACGAAGTATCCGCTCTCTCTCGAACCCGAAGTGAAACATCATACTGTATTGTGGGTAACCCTTTTGGATAGGGTCGTAGGAGAAGTATTCCATTTTCTTTTCCTTAGCAGTGGACGCGTACGTGGTCATCAGGGCAGTCCACGCAGTTACAGTACAGTTCGACCAAGACTGACAGAGCGCCAGCATAGTCTCCCCAACCTTCCCCTCGAACGAGGCTTTCATACATGTGACGATTCTGCGCCATAGAGAGGATACCGTTAAGGAGATGGTTCTCACACTCACTGGCGATCATGTTGTGCATGTCGCGCAAGTTAAGTTCAGGCATAGCAGCGTCCCACAGGGGTACAACGTTGCTTGTGTAGTTCCGGTTCATGTTACCGATTGAGATATCATAGCTCATTTGTTCAGCTTTCTGTTTGGGGGATGTGGTAGAGGACCTCAAATACATCAGGGTCAGTGTCAGTTGTGTAGCCATAGTACTGGCAAAGTTTATCAGGGGTGGTGTCATAGAGCTTATTATTAAACGCAACTGAGTAGATGTGACCTTTAAGTCTCATGTTCTCCTCGATAGGCTCAATAAGTTTTACGACATCACCAAGACGTAGTTCTAGCTCAAGTACGGTTCCAAATTCTTCTTTAGACATCTTTTTATCCTGTTTAGGTTTCTATTATAGATGCCCTGTTTTTCTCACTTTTTTTAGTCCCAAAATGTTAAAAAAGGCCACCCCGAAGGGCAACCAATTTCATTTCTTTTTACTCCATGAGCGTCTGTTCTTGTTATTATCTGAACGACTCACTTTGCGTAGGTTAGTTGGAGAGTTATTAGAGCGGTTTCTGTCTTTGTGATCGACATCCCCCGTCCTAATCTTCTTTCCTGTTGTCATTTCTTTTACAATACGATGGACGTAGTGTGCTTTACCATCTATGCGGACTGTCTTGTAACCGTCACCATGATTAGTGCCAGCCTCGGAACCCGCAGCCTTTCGACCACGGGATTCCTTCCAATACAGCTTTCCGCCTTGTTGCTTGAAAAGCTTTTTCCATTTCTTCATAGCTTACCTTCTAAAGTTGTTCTCCTTGTTCTGACGGTTCACACCACCCGCAATCTGAGGAATCATACTCATGATCTCTTGCTTAGTTTGGCGAGAGATATCCCCTGTGACGTTGATTTGGAAGGTCTGGGTAGAACCCCCACCGTTACCAGAGAGGAAACCTTTTACCTTGTCAGCAGGAACAACAAGTTCACCGGGGGTTAGCATTGCAGGAACAGAGTCAATGTCTGTCCTTGAAGTTCCCATAGAGGGTACAAGACCCCCTTCACTGAACCCCAAGAAACCTAGGCCAGCAGTAATTGCACCGCCGATACCACCTCCACCCCCAAAGCCTTCCATAACGGAAGACATAAGGTCACCAAGCGTACTTGAGATACCTTTAAAGAAGTCACCGAGGCCAGAGAAGACACCAGAGAAAGCGCCCTCGTCACCGAGGTTCTCAGAAATAGTCTCACTAGTTTTACCACCTAAGCCTTTAGCCCAGTCAGCAATTCCTTCGAAACTGTCCTCCAAGAAAGTATCCAGACCAAGCCCCTCAAAGAGAGCCTCTGTGAAACTCTTAGAGAAGGTGTCAAGAACATCATAGGCCCAAGTCTGTGCTAAGGCCAAGAAAGTCTCACTACTAGCTTCCCCTGTAAGGATGTCAAACAGAGCACCAGAGAAGGCATTTTGGAAGTTGTCAGCATAACCTTCAGCAACTTTCTCTGCTTCGGTTTGTTCAGGCGCTTCTCTAGGACCATTACCACCAGAAGTAGATGAACCGCCCTCAGTGATAGAGGTCGCGCCACCTTCTAAGGAAACTTCAGCGTCATTCGCTCGGAGTTCTGCAAGCTTAACTTCTGTAGAACTGATGATCCTTCTCAAGTTAGAGATCTGACCCGGATCTCTGTTTTGTTCAGCGGCTATGAGTTCACCACGTAACCTGCGGAGATCACTCTCAAGTTGACCAATTTGAGGATTACCAACTTGGCCTCCTGTAGCGAACTTAGGAACCATACCTCTGTTGAGCATGTCGAGAGTACCAGTACCAAACTTGCTAACAGCAGAAGCTTTAAGTACGTACTCACCATTAGAGAGCATGGCAGGAATCTTGTCATCCGTTGGGCCACCCTCACCAGAGACATATCCTCCTGTCGCAAAGGGTGAAACAACGTTTGGATCCAGTCCTTGAACACCTTGCGGGTTCGCCAGTTCTTCTCCTGAAAACCTAACATTAACATCGAGGTCAATAGGGTCAATACCAAAGAACTTTCTTGCCCAGTTAGGCATACCAGCACCAATAGAGTCCCAGAGGCCCGCGAAGGCGTCTACGATAGGTCCCACCAACCAGTCAGCAACCTGTTGGAAGATGTCCTTAAGGGTACTTGTTAAACGAACACCAAAGTCAAAGATAGCACTGTTACCACCTTGGGCCATAGCGGCTATAAAGGAGCCAGCGAGGCCACCGATAATGGCACCACCAATAACCCCGAAAGGACCGAACATACCTCCCAAGACTCCGCCGATAGCCGCGCCCATTACACCCTCATCAATTGTGTCGATCAGGCCGTTTACGAGAGGGTTGTTTGAATCGAAAAGTTTTCTAAAACCATCCTCAAGAGCAGGCCCAACTATAGCAGCAACGGTAGTGGCAATAGTAAGCCACTTAAAGGCTCTCAGGGCCTTTGTGAAGTTACCACTTAGAGCGCCAGCAGTTTCTTTATTAAAGAGGCTACTGAATAGTATCTTACCACCACCAATAAAGAGTTTGCGCACTTTACCTGAAACGAGGAAACCAACAATCAAAGCACCAATTGTACCAGCAACTCTTTCTGCTTGCTCAGACTGTTTCTTTTCTTCTCCGAAGAGACCGTCAAGAAGCCCGCCGCCCAACGCTTGCAGGGAAGCCTTCAGACCATCAATAAATCCAGAAGCGATTTCTCTACTACCCTCTTCACTTCTAAAGAAGCTACCAAGGAAAGTACCAATACCGCGACCAAGGCTTTCAAGAGACTTTTGAGTTACGGGGCTGTTCAAGATGTCCGAAGAGAACACCAAGCCAATACCTGCTACAGCAAGGGTTTTGAAAGAGAGACCTGTTGCAAGCTTTGCGATAAAGGCAGTAGCCACGGCTCCACCTGCAAACTCAGCATCGGTTAGGACACGATCGATAAAGCCTTGTGCAATAAGACGACCATGGGAAGCAGCATCAGCAACAGTAGCAACAACAAAGGCTGCTCCTGCGGCACCTCTTGTCAAAGCACTACCAGCGATAGAACCCCCAGCTACCCAGAAGGAGTAAAGAGAATCTATAGCATCAGCAAAGCCCTGACTTAGGCTCACAGTAATGTTTGCTACACCGTTACCAAGCATGTCTAGAAGCTTACCAATAGGTGATCTTTGGGTTTCCAAAGCAAGAGTGCGAGGGTTGATTACGGTTTCGTTTAGAGCAAGAACTTGACCAAGACGCTCCCTGAGAACCTTAGTACGGTTAATAGCGTAGTCAATGCCTTGGCCTAGAGTATTCCGCTGTGTGACGGTGCCACTCGGAGTTTCAAAGGTTGTGTTAGTGAGGAGGGTAGAAAGTTGATTCCACTTTGTACTAACGTCCTCATAGAGACCTTCGAAGAATCCAACGATCGTAGTACCCCACGTTGTAAGCTTAGTGACAACTAAGGCAAGAGCGTCGGTAAACATGGGGCCAGCGATGCCCCGAACACGTTCTGAGAAGATATCCCACCATAGGGAGTTACCTGTGATCTCCATGTAAAGCCAGTAGAACCAGTCCTTGATCTTATGAACGAAGGCTTTTACACCTGAGACAACTGCGTCTAAGGAAGGGATAAAATCTTCAAGATTCAAGGCTTCTACTTTAAGAGAAATACTCTCGTAACCTTCTGAGAAGAAGTCTGTGAGGGTTGTTTTCAGCCTACCTAGAGGTTCTGTGACTGAGGTAATATCTATATCGAAGTTCTCTCTAAAGAGCCGCAGGATAGTATTCTTAAAGTTGTAGAAGTCGTTTGTGATAAAGGCTAGTTCAATGCGGTATCGTTGTGCCCAGTAGCCGATGTTGTCTGCAAAGAAGCGGAGACCTTCTGTAGCTAGTTTAATACCCTCAATTAGGCGCTTGGAGAAACCAAACTCTTTATCAAGGTTAGCAACCGCCCTAGTGAACTCGTCTTTGAGGATGGTTGTAAGACCACCAACGGTTTCTTCTAGGGTTTGGAATTCTTCTTCAAGGGTTCCATACTGGCTGATGATAGCATCAAAGACTGTTTCAGCTTCTAGTTTACCATCCTTTGCCAACTCACGGAGTTTTCCAAAAGGAATACCCATACCATCGGCAATAGCACGAGCCAAACGAGGCATCTGCTCTAGGACCGAGTTGAGTTCTTCACCACGAAGCTGACCAGAAGCAAGACCCTGACCAAGCTGAATGATAGCAGCGTTAGCAGACTCTGCTGTAGCGCCGGACAAAGTAGCTGACTTAAGCACTGCTTCCGTAGCCAAGAGAAGTTCGGCAGTACTACGACCAGAGTCAGAAAGGGCTAGACCAAAGCGGTTGAAAGTTTCAGCAGCGGAGGCTATAGGTAAACGAGCACCAGCAGCGATACCATAAAGCTGTTTAAGTGTACCTCCAAGCTCATCACCGCGACCAACAACGAGGGCTAGTTTGTTCTCTAAGTTAATCAGAGAGTCGGAAGCGTTAGCAATCCCCTTTGTTAGGGCTGAACCTGTTACCGCAGCCGTAATACCTAAAGCAAGGTTGCGGAAACCACGGGTGACCTTTTGTGTTGTGTTGTCGATGCTTGTGATAGAACGTTCTAGGCGAGAGAGGTCTGCTCTTGCTCTTGTGCTATCGGCACTAACTCTAATTCTTACGCCACTCATGGTGTAACTCCTTAATAAAAAAGCCCCTGAAAGTATCCCTAATGAAGGGACGCCATCAGGGGCAAGTAGGGATTATGATAAGATTCCAATACGTATCAGAACTTGTTCGATAAAATAGGCTGGTGCTTGTTTGCTACTACCGTTGTTTAGGTAAGAAATATACTCAACGTCGTTGACGATTACTGCACCGGAGTAACCATCAATGTCTTTAACGTTATCACTTTGCCAACCGCGTCTTGCCTTACCTGTCTTCACAGGAGTCACAATAGCGAGTTGTTGTGTAGCGTAGTCAATTCTGTCTTCGATCTCAACATTAGCGAGGGCGACGACTTCTTTCTCAATTCGGGCAAGTTCTTGTTTATAGTTTACCACTTCGAGAGTTACGATTGGAGTTCTTGCCATTTACTTGCCTTTCACTTCAAATTTTTGACCATCACCCCCAACTGCGTTTAGCATCATGTTGAGGAACTTACCTTTTGGAACGGCACGGTCGTTAACTATTTTGTCTTTCTCAGCCTTCTTTAGAGCTGCGATGGAAGCAAAGGCTTGCTCGGGCTTTCCCTTGTAACCAAAGGTAGACATAATCATGTAAGCTCTGTAATCTTCTCTCCACCCCACAGGGCGTTCTTTGAAGAAGGTAATCCACTTTCTAAACTCTGTGTAGGGCATTTCATCCATCATTTGATAGACTGGCATACCTAACTCATGAGCAATCTCGAAAATTACTTCTTCTTCGCTGGTGAGTTTCCCACCTCTGCACCTGCACCATCAGACAGGCCACAGTAGGCTAGAATCTGTTCGGAGAGAAAGTTTAGTTCTTGTGGGGGAAAGGTGTTGAACTGTTCATCTGTCATGTCTTCTGCATCAACGACTGCCATACGTAGTACGGAGCGGAGAACATCCATTTGTTCAGATTCTTCTTTAGCGTTCTTGATGATATCACGAAGTTTCATAACACTATCGATGGAGAGTTTACGAATTGTAACCTTGTCCTCCATGAAGTCAACTTCTTTTGTCTGTACTTTACCAATGAGGTGTTTCATAGCTTATCCTTAATACTGTGTTTATTTCTTGAATAGGGCGGGGTTTTCTACTTGAAAGTCATCAAGCATCTTACGAAGTTTGTGTAGCACGTCGAGGGTTTCCATGATCTCACGACCTGTTTCATTATCATTTTCAAAGTCCTTGAAGCGTTCAAAGGTCTTGCGAATACTGATATCGATACTACGGCGCATGTGACGGAAAGTTGTACGCATGACGAACTGTTTGCTGAACTGGTAGATTTTAGTCATAATACTTCCTTTAGAAAGGGAAGCCCCGAAGGACTCCCCCTTAAGTTGTTAAACAGCGGCTACAGTTGCAGGACCAGCAAAGTCGGACTGCGAAGAGAGCGTAACGGTTGCAGTGGTTGCATCTGTCAACTGTGGGTTGACCAAGATTGCTTCGATCTTACCAATGAAGTAGAACTCAGTGTTCTCTTGGACGATCGTAGCGCCAAGGCTTGTTGCCAAGTCGATAGGGCCATTGGACATCAGAATGCGGAAGGCAACCTGTTGACCTTTAAGAGCCTCGAAAGCAAGCATGTCTGTCGGCACGTAGTTAACAGTTACTTCCAGAGAAGGAGCATCTGCTTGACCTTGAACCTGCGAAGAGATTGCTTGGCCGTAGACTGGCACGTTAACGATGTTAGCCGGAGTACCAATAGAAGGGAACTCACGGACAGAAGGCATACGAGTAATTTCAGCCGAGTTAGCGGCTACGAAAAGGGCAGCGAATTCTGTAGCGGTGTCAGTGTCCACCGGAATTGTACCCTCAAAGATATCAAGGTAGGTATAGATACCAGCCCCGATTGTGGTAATATGTGTCATTATTGTTCTCCATAATGCGTAAAGTTTATAAAATAGGATGCGCTGTAGAGCGTTGGGTTGTCATTGTCAATCCCTTCCATACTTAAATGGGAAGTCCCAAGCCAAGTTCCGTTGGTAAGTTTCTTGTTTTTGAATACTGTATCGAGGGAATCACTTACAGCCATGATCCTGCCTTGGCCTTCTCCGGCCTTAACAAAGATTTTGACAGCAATAAGACCAGACAACGAGGTAGAGTTACCAAAAGCTTCTTGTTTACCTTCAGAAGGTAACACAGAGAGTCGGCAGTACTCGTTAGGTTTACTGAGTTTTCCGTTGTAGTCAACAGGGACAACCTCAATAGAGAAGGTGGTCCAAGCTACAGAAGACATAACCTCGTAGATGTCGTTAAGTAGGGCTTCATACATTTATGTATTCTCCCTTGCTAGGTCTAGTGTGATTGTGAAACCGTTGTCTGAGTAGTCGCTAATGTTATAAACCTTACCATTAACCTGTAGTTCATCATAGACAGAAACGTCTGGGCCAGACTTCAGAATTGCTTCTGTGATCCGGGCACCAGTAACGGGCACGCGACGGTCTATTAAGATAACCTTTACAGTCAAAGGAGTGGTAGTAGAGGCCGTAGCCGCCGTACCAAAGTTATAACCAGAAACACTCTTACCGATAAGGGTACCTGTAGAAACTAGGTCACCAGCGGCAGAGAAGGCGCTATTAACACCCGCCGTGATAGTGTTTCGAAGAGACATTAGTTAGCCCTCCACCAAGCATTAGTCGTTCCTCTGCGAGTGAGAGGAATGAGCAGTTTACCTGCCTGTGGGGACCGGATTGGAGTTGAACGGACGTCATTATTGCTATCAGAAAGAGAGATAGACCCAATAGAGATAGACTCAAAGGTCTGGTTTTTCTGCAACATGATGTCTTCATTTTCAATCAGCCAGAGGGCTTGTTCAAAAACGGCAGTTTTCATTAGTTGTGGAACCTCGTCCACGGCAAACGTTACCTCAAGACCTAAACGTTGGTCATAGTAGGTAGCATTTGCGCGTGGCCAAGCTAAGGCTTGAGAGGAACTAACAGCCGAGCCAATCCAAGCATTGTTGTCAAGTATCTGTGTTGAAGTCACAAGAGCCTGTTCTTTTACAGCGTCACCATTTGAAATCCAGCTTGCGCTATCAATTCGGGTTTCGAAGTAAGAGTCGGCTTCTGCCACAGACACATAACTATTTGTGTTTAGAATTAGTGCCATTAGTTCCTCCTAGAGATTAAGAGTGGAAGATTGGGAGAATACCCAAGTTCAGGGCGCTTACTTTACGGCCATAGGAGGCAGCTGCACCGAGAGTTGCGTTAGAAGCGAACACGTTAGTCGCGCCAACCCAGTCGTAACCCATTGGGTGCATGATGGAACCCCAACGGTACCAAATGTCAGTCGAACCACCACCTGTGTAAGCAGCAGCCGCACGTTCTACTTCGACAGGAGTAGGGACGTTAACTGGAGCAAAAGATACAGCGGAAGGCTTAACAATGAAGGTAGCCTTTGTGGACATGACGTTCAGGTCACCAGCAGCAGCGCCAGAGATCATCTGGTTAGCACGAGTTGGGATCAAGCGGAACTTACCACCAAAGATTGTCGAGAAGACAAGGTTACCATCAGTAACAGCGGTCTCGTCAACAAGGTTAGCAGCGCGGAATTCAGCCATGTTCTCAGGGCTAGTTACCATGTACATGTAGTCAGGCTCATAGTCTTTGAAGGCCATACCAACTGCACGGAACAGGCGCTCACCACGAGCAGCACCAATAGCAGTGCTGTCGAACAAACGACGAGCATCTGTGCTGTTTGTAGCGGCAAGACCGAACTCACCCGCAGCGTTGATGTCAACGAAGAAACCTGTAGCGGCTGTATCTGGGTCAGTGTCGAAGCTGAGAAGACCACCTTCACCACCAGCGAGACCGTTACCATCTGTACCACCAAAGTCACCAAGAGCAACTTCAGAAGCAGCAACACCTTTGAGGACGGACAACAGGGCGTTATGCTCGTCTTGAGCACGAACTTCACCAAAGTCGCGGGCAATCTTTGCCAGACCGTCTTGCTTAGAAACGACCTCTTGCAGGTTTACCTGCTTGGCCCCGAAGGTACGAACTGTCTTGATGTAGTTGCTTACCTGTGTGGTAATGTCAGTGTAAGTACCATCCGCAGCGTTCGAAAGCGAAGCTACGTTGATGTTAGCCGCGAGAGGCTGGTACCAGCGCATCTGACCAATAAAGCTTTCGCCATCGGCGGTGATGTCATCCCGCATACCGACAATACCTGTCGAGTTGAGTTTGCGCTCGGAGGTGTATGCCTCATCAGCGTAAGCAGAGATCGCAAGGGCGATATTCTGGAAGTCTGTATTTGTAATAGTCATAGCGAATTTTCCTTAATTCTATGGATTAATAACCAAAAGTACCTAGTTTACCAGAAGCGGCGAGTTTAAGTACTTCAGCTTGTGACATTTCTGAAATCTTCTTTGATTTGCTTGTATCAGAAACGCCAGCGGGGTTTTGTTTGCCCATTCCAGAGTTTGTTTTAGCGCGGAATAGGAATTCATTATCTTGATCTTGTGAGTATGATTTTACGAAGTCAGTGATGGAAACCCCAGAGGAGTGTGTCCACTTTCCGGTTTCATCCTTGACAAGTTGATCAACAATGTCTTTTCGAGCCAGTTCAAGGCTACGATCATTCTTAAAGTCTAAGCCTGACAGAGCAGACGTCAAAACCTGATCTCGTTTCAGAGAGGTATTTTCTGTTTCAAGCAAGCGCAGTTTTGCTTCGGCCTCAGCCACTTTCATTTCTGCGAGTTCTTGAACCTTACCTTCTTCCTCAAGCTTCTTCATCTTAGCGTCTTTTTGAGACTGTTCAAGGTCGGCTTTCTCCTTTTCAGCAGCAGCCAGCTTGTCAGCCATTTTGTCCATGTTGGACTTCATCTTAGCAAGCTTTGCATCAGCGAGGCGTTCAATCTTTTGTTCCAAGGTTTCTTCTTCATCGGGTTCGGTAGACTTTCCAGCCGCCTCTGCCGTAGAAAGTTCTTCCTTAGCTTCTTCAAGGTTGTTTTCCAGTTCTAGCTTTTCATCTGCGTCTTCTGTTGCAGAAATCTTAGCTTCAAGGTCGCTGACCTTCTTTTTTAGTTCTTCAATACTCATTAGTTTCTCCTTAAGCACAGCTTAATGTTTTTTGATAAAGGGATACAATCCCGGTTGTTAGTTAAGAGGTCCTGACTATTACAAATAGTTTTCCTTTATTTTCATTGCCCTAAGGCCCGATTCCGTACCAGTCTTCTCCTTCTAGGATAGGGGCAAGTATGTCTTTTCGTGTAATTGCGTCAGGGGGGTCGATAAGTCCTAACGTCCGAGCCTCAGTAAGAAGCTCGTTATAAGTTGTTCTAGAAAGACCAGCGTCACGCATTGCAGCAAGGGTCTTTCTGATAGTGTCGCCTCCGAGAGCATCTGCATAGATGGTCCTCAAGGCTGTTCTCGCATCATCTGCATGAGCGATGTTAGTAAAGAAAGCATCGTGGATTGTTCCTGTCCCAATGTTGTTTGCTCTTCCCCACAGGTGAAAACGTCTGACAATTACAGCGTCATTACTGTGATTGCCGTTAACACCAAGGCCGATACTAGCATCTGCTAGAGAGCCTTTACCGAGTAAGTTACCATCAGGTGCCGACATTTCATAAATGTTGTTTACCATACGGCCCGTTACAGGGTCACGGAAAGAGATTCTTTCTTGTAGTTTAGGGCGATACCTTTGCATCATGGTCTTTCCATCGAAAGTAACCCACGGGATATCAACCTTTTCTGTTTCACTGACGTACTTTCTTGCGACTTTCTTCCAGAAAGAAATGAACGTTTCTGTCACGGGCGCTCTTTGAGCTAGGTTAGAAGACATAATACGAGACACAGCCTCGAAGTCTTTTGGTCCTACAATTCCACGTCTTGCGTTCATCATACTCTGTACAAAGTCACCTACGTCTGGGTGAATGTCCATAGCCTCCGTTAGTAGGTGTCTACCTACGGGGGCACTATTGTTTACTAACTCAATGAGTTCCTTACGGAACGCAGTCAAGTCATCTACTGTTCTTGTAGCGCCTAAGCGCGTAGCAAGTTTGATTTGGTTGTCAATTAAGCGAGTGTTGTCGTTAAGTGTAGCCTTAGTGATTGTAAGGAAACCCTTCTCGTCAAGAAGCTTGGATAGTTTGTTAGCCACGTTTGCTGTCTTGGTTGCTTCACCAGCACCATAGAAGGTAACCATGTTCTGGGCTTTAGCAGCCTTAGCAAGGTCTTCCCAATCGAGGCCGGAGTTACGAAGAGCAGCAATCTTTAGAAACTCAGGGTCGTTGATAGTGTCCTGAGCAACGAGGTCATAGAGTCTGTTCTTTTGGCGTGTAGCAAGGACGTTAGAAACGTTAGCAATAGCGCGGTCCCCTGTAGACAGGGCGATAATTTGAGCACCACTAGAGGAAGCGTCATTCTCAATCATTAGGCGAGTCTTAAACCCTGCGAGTTTAGCAAGGTCAGAGTAGTCTCCACCCATGAAATCATCTAGGCGTTTCAATTCTAAAGCCATACGAGCAAGCTTTGCTACTTCAGCACCTTCGAGTTCTCTCACTAAAGGGTGTTCAAGAAACTCACGGATGCGTCTGTCTCTTTGGGTCTTTGCTTGAAGCAGACCACCAAGTTCAAGTAACTGTTTACGCTTACGATTAAAGGTGTCAATCCGCCCAGCCTGAGAAAGAATCTCTGTACCTGAGCCAATAAGGGCACCAATCTGAATACGTAGTTCACGGTAAGCCTTAGCGTTCATAGCCACGGCTCTTCCAGAGTTGAGGAAGGGACGCACTAGCTCACCGCCTGTAGGAGTAAGGTAGCCACGGTGATAAACCCGACCACGGGAGTCAATAAAGACCTGTGTACGGAAGTTAGCACTGCGCTGTCTATGGTACTTAGCCGTAGCCATCATACCGTAACCTTGCTCTCCACGTTGTAGAATCTCATGCCGAAACTCATTGATACTGTCATAGTACTTAGAGTTACCACGAGGGTCTCGGAACCTAACAAGGTCATCCATGAAGTCAAAGAACTCGTTATCAACAGAGTACTCAACATCCATTACGTGGTTCATCATCTGAGCCATTTCGCGGTCAATTTGCTTAGGGTCATAGTCAGCAAACTTGCTGGAAGAAATAATAGGGATTCCACTGTCATTACCCCTAGCATCAAAGAAGGTTTTCTTACCTGCCTTGACATAAAGACGATCGCGCTCACTGACAACGCCTAAACGACGAGCAATGACAGTCCTACGTTCTGCTTCCTGTAGCTTCAAAAGGGTCTTGTCTATCACCTGAACCTCACGGCTCACAGTATCACCCCAACCACCTGAAGCGCGGCCTGTGTCCACATCATAGACACCTCGACGGGTCTTACCACGGAAGTTGATACGGATCATTCCTTGCTCACGCATGTACTCTAGGATTTTAGAACCTTCAGCGTGGTAGTCCTTTAAAGTATGTGTCATACCCGGAACTAGGTCACCAATATCCTCTGCTAGTTTCTTACCAATACCGATAGCGAGACTATCATAGTCTGTTGATTGGCCTGAAGCGACTAACTTGAAAATCTTTGTAAGGGAGTTAAGGGCTTCTTCATCCATGATCTTGGAAGTAGGCTTCTTATCAAACTGTAGGAACTCATAGTCCAGAATCTTACGTTGAGCCTCTCTTAGCTTGGCAAACTGTTTAGTCCACCAACGGTCTGTAGGGTCTCGATTAAAGAGTTTCTTGAAAGCAAGGTACTCTTTCCGTAAAGGAATGATCTTGTTTAAGAGGTCCTCCTTGAACTTCTTTATCTGCTTTTCCGTTGTAAGGAAGCGGTTAAAGTAGGTTCTCAGAGGAGCACGTCCTTTGAAGTAGACACCTCTTGCAAGACTAGCACCTTGTGTACGCCGCCAAGCGTCAATGAAGCGTTGGTCAGCAAGTTGGCCCTTTGTAAGGTCCTCAAGGTTGTAGTACTTACCTAAGATTTGCACCTGTGGGGTGTCCTTAGAAAGGTAGCTGACAAACATTTTGGAGCGTTCTCGTGAACGGGTGTCAAGTAGACGTGATACGTTCTGAACAGCAAACCTGTTCTCAGCACGGACTACAGCAGAAAAGTCACCCCAAGGCTCCTTGTTATTGTTATACCGTTGGAAGACGACTCTCAAGTTTTCTATTGCAACTGTTTGTTGATTAACAGAAACCTTGTCGTCAAGAGCAGCTACGGTGCTTTCAATGAAGTTCTTTTGATCTGGTGTAAGGTCCTTTGAGTTACGCATAAAGTCAATACGCTCTTGGTACAGGTTAAAATCGGGGTCATAAAGATTGTTGTTCCTAATCTCTCCGGTCAAAGGATCGGAGGAGAAGTTACGTTCATCAAACTGATTGCCCACGCGTCTACGAGAGGCCTGTTTACCCACCAAGGACGTACCTTTGAAGTCTGTCAAGGCATAGGTCGAAGTGAAGTTATCAGCATCATCAATAAAGAGGTTGCGTAAACTCGCTTTATGGGCAGGGTTATTAATAAGGGTAGAAGGTCTTTGGGCAGGAATGTCAATAGAAGACACCACGTTTCTCTGACGAGGGTGGAATACAGCGGTGGCAGCTGCGGCTCTGCGGCGGAGTGCCTGAATACTCAGGGCCTTGCCAACAGGAGAAATGAATTCTTCTGCTTTAAGCTTTCCTTGTCGAAACATTGAAACAGCGTCTTCACTGCCAAGGAGTTTCTCTTGGATGTCTGAGGTCTGACGTCGTAGCCAGTTCCCAAAGTTCATGATTTGAGCGGGCTTTCCGTTGAAAAGACCTTCGTCAAGCTTAGCTACCTCTTTCCTTTTAAGACGAGCCGACTCCGTTTCAGCTAACTGTTCCTTAGACTTAAGGACAGGAACCATAGAAGAACGACAGTTCCAGTGCAGCGGAGGCCGATAGGACATGTCGTCAATCTTGTAGACTTTACCGTTGTGGAAGCTACAGATTGCACTAGTTCTTGAGTCGAGAATAGCAGTGAACATGTAACCATCGAGAATGTCGGCGTTGTTCTCCATGACCTTGTTTAAGGCTGCTGTCTGGGTAGAGGTAATAGAAGTACGTGTCAGGGTCTTAGCCTGAATTTCTGTTAGACGGGTAGTCTTCAAGACGTTGTTGATGATCTTTTGTTGAGAAAGACCTTCAGCTAGTCCGAGACTGACCTTTGTTTGAATTCTTACGAGTTCTCCGGAAGAAATGTTTGATAAGTTCCGAGAGAGGGTTGAAGGGCCTTTGATGCTAGGTCCTGTAATTTCTGCAAGGAGTTCTTTAGTCCTTGGTCGTTGAACCCTATAGAAGCGTGTAACTTCTTTATGAAGGTTGTCAGAATGAAAGTCTAACTGTGAGGTGGAAAACTCTCGAACACTACGTTCAGTGTTAGTAAGGAGTTCCTTACCAAAGCGAGTAATCTCTGGTTTCACATCAGCTTTGATGTTCTGAGAAAGTAACGACCTAAGGCGCTTTCTGTGACGGTTTAGTATCCGCCCGTTCTCAACTTGCACTCCATTTTCATAGAGTCTTACGTCTGTCATATTGTCAACAATACGATCAAACAGTTTATCATTAGCGTTCATCTTGTACTCTCCTGAGTAGTAAGTGACTGGTTGTTGGCAAAAGTAGGGAGAATCGAACTCCCGTACGGGGTTTTGGAGACCCCTGCTTTACCACTAAGCTATACCCCTGTATGGTGCCGCCGCGAAGGATCGAACTCCGGACATCCTGATTACAAGTCAGGCACTCTACCAACTGAGTTACAACGGCCTTGGTCTCGGTAGGAGGACTCGAACCTCCGACTCTCTGCTTCCAAAGCAGCCACTCTACCCTCTGAGCTACACCAAGATTGGCTCCTCCCCTTGGACTCGAACCAAGCCTCGTCCGATTAACAGTCGGGTGCTTTACCGCTAAGCTAGGGAGGAAGAAGTTGCCCCCTGACACGGAAAGATACCGCTGCCGTGAGGTCTTAAAGGGAGGTCCCGAAGGCTAGTCCCAATTGCTGTTGTTTTTTATACCGACCTAGCTAGCCAAGGTTGTTAACAAACCATGCGTACAGTTTGTATTAGTTTACTCTTCGAGGTCTACCTCTTGGTTCCCTGCAACCTGCGCTGCTAAAGGATCAGTCTGGATTTCTTGAATTGCATTATCATCATCATAGTCTGAGGGTAAGAAGTCGTTGTACTTAGCGATGTTGACAAAAACAGACCGTGGAATAAGACCAGTTTGGTACCATTCTCCAACAAGGCGCATAGCCCCCTCTCCACCAACCATAGGTGAGAAGTCAGAAGACATTTCGAAGCTAATCTCGCTGCTGTCAATCTCAATACCATAACGCCAGTCAACCATGAAGGCGATAACCTCTTGCATGGTACTAGACACCTTAGTATTCAAGGCTCCTAGCTGAGCTGTCTGAGAAGCGTTTCGAATCTCTAGGGCGACACCTGAAGCAGCTGGCTCCGGTGTGAGCATACGAATACCCATTTTAGCCATTTCTTCAATGGTGGCTTCGATAGCACGATCCATGTCAGCGAGGGCTGCGGTGGGAGTTTCAAGAACAGTAATGTCTTCGCCCACACGAACACGAAGCCAAGAACCTAGACCGGAGTTAACAAGTTCTTGGAACTCATCGTCTCCCATGTCAGACTTGACAATAGGTGTGTAGGTTGCGGCACCGTATAGCAGGTGGTTACGACGAGAAATCTTGTTATACAGAGCAATCTCACGATCAACCAAGGGCATAAGAATAGGCTCCATTGGTTCAATTTGACCATTCAAGGGCCAAGCAGGAATACGTTTAATAGGTTCCCCAGCCATTGTTGGACGAATCGTATTTACAAGAACAAAGTTTGAATCTTGGGCAGTATCATTATACTCTTGGGCAACTTCCCCGTTTGTGATAGTGATGGTGTTAGCTGAGTCTGGGCTTTCATAGTAGTTGATTACTAGGTAACCGGACTCGTCAAGGTAGTGGTCAACCACAGTGTCAACGTGTTCTGCGTGCCAAGGGTTTGCTTCAGTAAACTTCTCCGTCAGATACCGTGTAATGAACCGTGTAACAGTTTTAGTTCGGGTAATAGGGTGGAGGTTTGTTTGAACGTTAATAATGCTTTCAGCCTTAACCAAGATGGGGTAAGGGGCAACGGCTTTCCGTTGATCGGCATCCATAGCGGTCCAGTCTTCCTCTGTAATAGAGGGATAGTCCACGTAGACCCAAGCGCGGGAGGTTTGTAGTTCTTCCCACAAAGCGTTGTCTAGGAAGTTGAAAAGTGACTGACCTTCAATGGTGAAGTCGCTCTCAATCCACTCCTTAGCATCAGCTGGGATAGACTCAGGTAGTTCTAGGACAGAGCGTTTTCGTAGAAGCGCGTTGATAAGAACCTTAGAATATTGTGCTGTAAGCCCCGGAAGTTCTGCCTCAGCCTTATAAAAGGAATACTGTGCATCGCTCATGTTGTTAGAGAAGGGAATCAGTAGGTTTGTTTCAAAATCGGAAACATAAACATCGTGGGCTTTAGCCATAGCCTGACCTTGAAGGACTGCTCGTGCTCGTTTCCAAAGAGGCTTGATAGCGATATAACTATCTGTTGGGTCTGCCACGGACCTTTTTAGGGCCTTTGGTGACTTCGTTAGTTTAGCCATCTAAGTCTCCTTATAAATGGTTGTTGTTTGATCGACTCATAGTAGTCAATTCTCATTTCGGGTCCTCTAAAATCACTTGAAGGGACCTTATTAAGGGGTACCCCCTTCTTCATTAGGCGGCAGTATTTTTGGTTTGTCAAAAGGCCATGAAAACTATAAGGAAAAGCTATATCTCCAAAATCAACATTTTCATGGCTTTCTGATCTCTTTTTAGGTAAGTTCGAAGTGAGGACCGTCGATGAACGGGGTCCGTCCCTGAGAGCGTCGGATGTCCACATACTGGTTCATCAACTCCTCCATAGGACCTTTCCACATACCAATTGTCTGTTGATGCCAAGCGGCACCCCAGCGAGCACTCACGTTCTGTTCGATACAAGCTTGTTTCATGGCGTCAGCAATAGCAGCATACATGCTGATCTCCCACGTAACCTTGCCGTTGTCGTAGGCAAGTAGGTCGATTGCATGGCTCCACCCATCCTCTTGAGGAAGGTGCTTAGACTTCATTGTCTGGCTGCGTCCGAGGGCTACGAGTCGTTTCTGCTCTTCAAGAGTACGAAGACCTGCAGTCACTCCGAAGTCCACGTCACTGATTTCTAAGGCTCGTGTTGTAACCGCGATGAGGGTTGGGTGAACTCCTTTCATTTCACGCCGTGAACGCTTGCCGAACTTGAAACCACTTGTAGGCTCCTTTTGTACGTCAGGTTCACGGCTCGGAAATAAGGAAGTTAGCTTTAGTCTAGAAAACTCCATCATTTCTGGCCCCCTTGTGTGTAGGAATTTACCATCTTCTCACCTGAGCGTCCTACGACGTAACCACCAACACCAATAGTGAGGAGATTCCAAAGTTCAGCAGGTAAGGCTAGGGTGATCATAGCGGGGTAGAAAATACCGATAATGGGGAAGAGTAGGTAGTTACAGGCAATAATTGCCACAACTGTGAGCATGAGGAGAGGACGCCAAGAGGCGGTTAGCCAGTTCCCTGACTGGGCCTCCGCTAGGACGATCTTACCTGCCATGTTTTGCAGGGCTTCTTCTTTGTCTAGGAGGGTCAGCTTAACTTCCCTCTCAATGTTTGCTGCTTGGTCCCTATCTGGTGCGACTCGCTTTACGATGTCGGAGATAATAGGGGCTAGCAGGGTGATAAGTGCTGTTGACATTACTTTCTTTCCAATTCTTGTTTAAGATTGTTTACTTCATATTTCAGCTCGTTGATTTGATCCTGTTGGTCCTTGACTGCTTCTACTAAGAGAGCAACAATGTTTCCGTAGGCCACTGACTTGTACCCGTCTTCGTTTGTCGTTACAACTTCAGGTACAACCTCCTCAACGCGCTGGGCGATAAGACCTACGTTGGGCTTACCTTCCATGATATAACTTACACCTTGTAAAGAACATACCTTATCAAGAGCTTCTGTGCTATTCATCATACTGATATTGCTTTTTAGGCGTTCATCCGAGGTAGAATTTACTGTGGTGTAGGTACAGGTAGTTCCTGAGATAGAGGTAAAAGACCCAGAAGGAGCCGTTACAGAAGTAGTTACGTTAACTGTTGATCCTGTATGAGCAGGGGCCGCTACAGAGGTCGTGAAAACCCCCGTAGCGCCGTTCACAGAACCCGAGGAGGTAAGGGTTGTGCCCGTGATTGCACCAATACTCATGTTTACTGTGGTGCCCGTTAGCTGGAAAAGTTCCAACCAAACGCCGCCTCTATACATTTTCAAACGATAGCTACCAGAAATGGTTGTATCCAACCAAAGCTTACCGTTAGCTAGGTCGTCTGTTGGCGCTGATACCCCTGAGTGACAGGTGTCTATAGCCTCTAAGGCTAGGTTGAGGTCAGCGGTGTAGGGTGTACCCCCTTGTAGGGCACTGATTACTCGACTATTACTTGGCATAATGTTTTCCTTTTATTGTCCTAGTGCTTGCCAGTCTAGGGTTCTTACAACTCGGCTAGCACTGTTATAAACAGAGTAAGTAAAGCCATCCTTGTCTTTGCTGGTTATGATGATTTCGTCACCTTGGCTTCCACCGATGATTTGTAGAGCGATACTAGGTGTAAAGAGACCGTCTAGTCCCCCATAGAAAGGGTCTGTATAAGTCACTGTGACATCCCCGGACGAGCTACTTGTCGTCTGCCCTGTTTTAAAGAGAGCAGCACGTTCAACTAACAAGTCTAGGTTTTGTACAGCGATCAGGGTACTATTGTTGAGGGCTGTTCCAACGAAACGGAACCTAAGAGCACGAGCGGTATAGCTACCAATGTGGAAGGTCTCGTAAGGGGTCCAGACAGGTGAACCTGTAGGATCATCTTGAGTTTGAGAAATCTCAAAACGAAGCGCCGCGTCAGTGAAGTCACCGACAAACCGAACCAAGTCCGCAATACTGACATAGTCTGCAACGTTTACACCCGCCTCACTGACAGTTGCGGTAATGCTAGGAGTGACCCTGAACTGCTCAATTTCACCGAAGTCTAGAACGTTTTCGAAATCATAGGTCATAGAAGTTTGACCCGCATCGATCTCTAGGTTACCTGTGAGGGAGTTATAGTTACAGTTAGTCTTTACCCCAGCAAAGTTACTGGCATCTTCGTTTATAAACGTAACAGTTCTAAAGGTGTTATCAACAAACAAGTTAACAGCCGAAGCAGCATTCACCGAAAGTCTATTAGAGGAGTCGATGTGCTTAATGAAGTAAGTGCCTCTGATTGCCGGGATAGTTTTGTTGTTGTTGTTACCAGCGACAGACTCCACTAGGGTAGTAGCGGTTTCCCAAGTAGCAGAAGCAGTGATATCAGGGTGAGTCCTAATCTCAGTACGTCCACCTGTCAAAACATCTAGGTCTGTTGGAACATCCCAACTAAGTTGAATCTGTCCCTCGTTGACGTTTGCAGAAAAGCCTGTTGGGTCTTGAGGGTCAGCTAGAAGACCTTGTACAAGCTTTGCAACTATAGCAGAAGTCCCGTTCAAACCGAGGTAAGAAGTAGGTGTTACCTTAAAGTTGTAGATGTCAGGCTTCAAATCAAAGAAAGTGAAGCTCAGATTATTTGTCACCCCTACGTTAGTGTAGGCGACGTCTGTAGCGAGCTTGTACTCAATAGTGTAGTAGTCGGCAGCTGTCCCTGAGGAACCTGTGGACCAGCTAAGTATTGCTCGTGACTTGATACCCGCTGCAGTGTTGGTATTGTAGATTTCATCAGCGACAGCGAGGTTCTGGGCAGAACCCGGCTTAGAGAGGACTTCCACGTTTTCTAAGAAGGAGGCTAGGGAACGAGTTCCTAAAGCAGAAATTACTACTACCCTGAAGTCGTACTGGGTAGTTGTTTCAAACCCTTCTAGTGCCCCAACTTCAAAGTAGTTGTTTCGGGTTGTGCCATAGGCAAGAAAATCTGTACCCCCTGTCGCACGATAGCTTACTTCAAAGTTATAAGAAGAACCTTCAGCAAAATCCCAAGAGAGGTTTGTGACCCCTGCGCTAGTAACGACAGGTACAACACCAATCTGAAGGTTGGTTACAGGCGGCACTCTGAAATCATAGTTATCTGTTTCAGGGTAGGCTGTACCATCTGCGATGTTCCAAGCTAAGGTTGTGAAGTCAAACTTGTTAGCTATAAGCCTCGTATTAAAGTCTTTACCAATTTGCACTTCCTTCACCAGAAAGATGTCAGTAGAGGCTATATCCGCTGTAGGGGTATCAATTCTGATAAAGTCGCCCGGTTCTGTTAAGACACCTTTTCGATTGGTGTCTACAGAAATTGTATACAGAGAGCGGCTAGCACGAACCAACTGTTCAGCGTAGGCTAAGGCGTGGTAAGCATCTGTGATACCTTTTGGAGACACAGAGGTTTCGAAAGGTTGACCGTTATCCTCGGCGAGGTAGGTTGCGTAAACCGAATCACCCTTTTGTGGCCAAGAAACAGTATCTGACTTGAAGTTCTTGTTCTCATTTTTAAAGCTAACCGTTACAAAGTTGTAGCGTTCAACTGCGTTTGGGAACGTGGTTTCAACGTTAGTTCTTAGCAAGTCATCTTCAGTGAAGGTTTGGGTAACGAGGGCGTCGGACTCTCCTTGGGTTGTTGGGTAGTCCAAAAGGAGTTTGTAAGACCCACTAGCGTCCCAAGTAAGTTCTGCTTCCCCCATTGTTGAGAGGATTTCCTCAATGTTATCACGAATTGAAGTTTGTGTCTCAAGAGTGAGGTTACACTCGAAAAGCTTGATGTCGGCAGTAGGAAGTGTTGTAGCCACAAACTCACCAACTACAGTTCCTTTATCCTCATCTTCACTAACCTTGTTCCAGTAGTAAGGCACATTCAGTTGGTCATCCATCAGCAAGATATCTTCGAAGCCGAAAGCATTTGGATTAGGAAAGTCTGCAAAAGTTGGGTAGCGAGAAAGAGGGCGTGAACCCCAAATATTACCTGCAACCTGTGCTGCAGTTAGAACAACTGTGTCACAAACCAGAGCAGCGTTGTAAAAGCTTTCAAGGTTGATCTCTGACAAGGGCATACCACGACCGTAAACGGTGTTGGTTAGGTAGTCAAGCAAGACGTAGGCAGGGTTATTGCTGTAAGCCTTAGAAGCACTAAGGGTGTAGACCCCAACGTTCTCCTCGATAGAGTAGACCGCCTGACCCTTGACAAGGTACTGGACTTGAGGGGCTGAACTGTAGTTAGCCTCTTCACGGTCTAGGCGAAAGACCTCTGCGGCATGGCAAACGTTAGTAAACGACTCGGAATCAGGGTAGCCGTTATCCTGAAGAAGGGCACTAGGACCTCCGTTAGGGTAAACAACAAATCGTTGACCAAACTTATAGTCTTTATGGCTGTAAGCCTTGTTATCAACAACAGCATGAATCACTTCACTGATACCTGCATGACAAATTGCTCGCTTACAGAACAGAAACTCATCTTTTGTCCCGGTAACTGTGGCAGCTAATCCACCCTTGTCTGTCTTATTCTCCTCCTCAGTCAAATTTTCAAGGAGAGAGTAGATGGAACCAAGAAGTGCAAAGCGGTCAAAGAAGGTTGCTAGAGAAAACCCTGAGTCTAGTCTTTCATCAACAACCGATGGGATGAGGTCTTGAGAGTCAAAGATATAGGTGCCGTTTTCAGGAACCACATAGTTATAGTCTTTGCTCACGCGGTGGTCATACTGGACCCCTGCAATAATTGTTCGACCGTAAGCGATAGGTAAAGAGATAACATCATTCTTTACCTCAAACTCACTACCGCGTCGTTTATCAGCGGCGGCTTCTTGTTCCCGCTGGGCCTTCTTTAATGCGGCTTTTTGCTTAGAAGAAGTATAAAGTCCTACAGCAACAGCGAAGACAAATTGAAAAAATGGCATTAGATTTTACCCCACCTTACTTGAATTGCGTAACCCTCTGAAATCCTGTCAAAACAGGTGTCAGTTGGGTCAAATTGACTTACACCATACTTACTTGTAAAGTACGGTTTTACTAGATCGAGATCAGACATAGGAGAAGAACCTTCTAAAACTACTACCTTTGAGTAAAAATCGTTGGTAGTCTTTGGAGAGTCAATGTAACCCCTGTAAGCAAAGATCAGATCAGCCTCATCAAGTAACGGACCTGCTGCTTCAGTTGCAAACCCAGCCCGAATTCTGAGATTCTTACCAACAATACCTTGTTTTATTTCTGTTCTCAACTCATCGTTAGGATCAGCGAGGGTTAGGGTGTAGGCAGCACGGTTCACAACAGTATTCTGGGTTGGTGTGGAGGTGTCTAGTACTAGGCCATTACCTAGATACGTTTGGCCCCCAACCACAAGGTCGCGAGGGTAGGTAGTAAAGTAGTAAGTAGCGTTGTTCAACTCAAGTTCTATTAAATAAAAGAAAGAAACAGTTGCGTCGGCTAAGGCGGCTAGGGTTGCGGCAGAGTAAGTTCTCATTAGATTGCCTCCACAACGGTGATTGTCCCAACATCTGCTAGAACACCATCTACGTAGGTGATACCTGCTGAGTTATTTATGCTGCGGAAGTAGGTTAAAACACAACCGCTACCATAGTTAAAGGCAGTAGAACTCGGAACCGTTGCCACCAGCTTTGGAAAGATATTCAAAACAGTGTTAGAGCCAAAGATAAAGTCAGCCGTCGTAATGTAGACCTTTGTATGGTTGGCAAACTTAACAAAAGAGCCTTTAGGTAGCAGTCCTGTGTTTGAAAGTGCAAAGGTTACTGTATCGGCACCAGCTACGGCTTCCGCTGCAGCTACCATACTCCCTGACGCAGTTCGCCGATCATCTACCTCTTTAAGTTGAGGCATGATCATAGAAGATGTTGCGTCCATTTCAGTAATAGAAGCTAAAAAGGTTTCCGCAACGTTATCGTTTGTCAAAGCGCCGAAGGAAACCTCCCATCGTTGGGCGTCTTGGGCTGTTCTATACTGCTTTAGAGAGATACTGTCAACAGCAAAGACAGGTTTATTGCTCAGAAAGGTTACGGGAGCCGCAATAAGGTTCCCGTTGTAAAGGTAGGTAGTCATGATTTTCTCCAATCTTGAGAGTTATCTAATACAGTGAAATACTGTCAGAGAGCCACAGAGGGCAACGTTTAGGGTGTTAGATGGGGGCTTATATACAGAGTTGCACCCTATAGCTCTCTGGTGCAGTTTACATACTCTCTTGCATAAAGAGCCTAACTAGGTCGGCTACGATATCCGAGCGGACAATTTCGCTGACATTAAACTGGATTACAGGCACACCGATACCTGCGTCATTCACCTTCTTGCAGAAAGTAAGTAGGTCTTGGCCATTTTTGTGGTCGGACTGAGCCGGATCACCCATTAGAACCAGTTTAGAGTTCTCACCAATGCGGGTGGTTATGGCCTTAAGTTCATCCATTGTAAGGTTTTGTGCCTCATCTACAAGAATAAGAGTCCTCTCGTAAGAACGGCCTCGGATGGTTTCCAAAGGCTGAATCTCAATCTGACCCTTCTCCAACATATAGTTATACTTACCCTTCAATGCCTTACGTAGCACTTCAAGCATAGGCATCAACCACGGCGTCATTTTATCTTTGATATCACCGGGAAAACTTCCCAGAGACTTACCCGTTGCGATGTTTGGACGCGTAAGTACAATACGGTCGTAGCCACCCTTAAGAAAGAGGTGAGCAACAGTGCCCGTACTGCAATAAGTTTTCCCTGTTCCAGCGCAACCAATAGTCACGACAATAGGGTTTTCCTTAATAGAACGAATTAGGAGGTCCTGCTTTTGGTTCTTTGGAACCACGTTGAAACTATAGAGTTCTGTTACAGAGTTCTCTGTTTTCTTACGGTAGCGGGATTTTGTTAGTTTGGCCATGTAAGTTCCTTGGTTAGAGTTAAGTTATTCGATTTGGGCGTCTACCCAAGTGCGGAATTGGGCTGCTGTAATCTCAGGTTGCCCCTCAAGTACACGGATGCGGTTCTCCTGTAAGAAGCCAATCTTGAGCAGCACCCTGTTGACGCTGTTCTGATTATCCAACTCTTGCTTTACAGACTCAGCTCGCAAGCTGCTTATTTCCTCTTGATTTCTCGGTGATCCTTCTACAAAACCCTGTGCGGTTAGGTCAGATTCCTCACCACGGAAAACGCCAGCGTATTCTCCATTACGGTAAACGTGCCTAGTTACCCTCATGCCCAAACCTCCAATTCAAAATCCCAAAATGAGTCGTCTACTACAAAGGATACTACCCCATCATTTCGGAAGTATACGGGGTTGAAAGAGACAAGGTAAACATTAGTCGCATCGTAAGACATACCAATAGCCTGAGAGTTTCCCAGCCCCGTCATGGCAGAGATTCTATCCCCCACCAAATAGCCACTATTAGCTACCCTGCAACGCAAGAACCCCCAAACAAATGAAGGTATTGTGCCAAGACCATGCGCCACTGTTGTTAAATTACCGTCCCAAGTTGCTGCACCTGTAATAGTATCTGTGAAGTCAGGACTAACCCAACCTTTGCTTGCTTGCACAAAGGCTGTCGTGGCAATCTGTGTTGAATTTGTACCAAGGGTAGCTGTAGGTGCTGTTGGAGTACCTGTAAGAGTAGGTGATGTAAGAGTAGGTGATGTAAGTGTCTTGTTTGTAAGGGTCTGTGTGCCCGTGGTTGTGGCTAAAAGAGAAACGGTTGTACCGTTAAGTGCCACGATGTTTGTAAGGTTCCTACTGTTGTCAATAACAGTGGTTCCACTAATTTGAATAGCCATTTTCGTTTTCCTTTCGAGTTAAACTAGGCGTTCTTCTAGGGCTTCTAAACGAGCCTCTAGACTTTCTATTTTACTTTGTTGCTCTTTGTTGACTTCCACAAGAAGACCAATCAGAGCGTTATAGTTTACTGTCTTTTCACCCTCTTCACCTCTTACAGCGTCAGGGAGAATAGCTTCGACTTCTTGAGCAATAACACCAACAGAACGCTCACCGTTTTCGATGAAGTTATAGGTGTAGCCATTGATAGCCCTTAGCTTGACAATCGGGTCTTCCAGCTTTACAATGTTCTCTTTGAGAGCACGGTCAGAGGTTGAGTTGACGTCACCTGTTACGGTGATGCCTGTGGAGGTTGTTGCAAACTTAATTAAGTTAGCGTGGAAGAGTTCTACCTGACCCGCTGCCTCAAACTTACACATCCACTGGTTCACAACATCATCATAAAAGCCTGCTGTTGTACCATCACAAAAGAAGCTACAACGGAGGTTGTCTACGCTATTATAAATCTGCATACCAGACCAAGTTCCTGTAAGCGACTCAATCTGTAGGAGATCTGGTCGGTCAGTGGACTCTTTTAGAGTTACACCTGCACCGATGGTTAGGCTTGTCATTGTACCTGTTGAGGGTAGACCTGCTGTAGCGCCAGCTTCAATACCATCAAGCTTGGACCCATCCACAGCGACGTTTCGTCCGTCCACTGTTCCAAGTATACCCAAATTTCCATTGGCGTCAAGGGACATGTTAGTCTGCCAAGTTGGTGCGTTACCTACAGCCAAGGTTGCTGTGCTGCCATTGAACGACCAAACACCTGTGGACTGTGAATATACCCAGTGGGAAGCATACCCTGCCTCTGTACAGCCTGTAATAAAGTCGTTAGCAACACGGATGTTGAAGTTTCCCCCACCATCATTTGAGTTAATCTGGTGCGTGTTACCTTCTAAGGTAAAGCCAGTACCATAACCAGTACCAGCATCTACAGCGGGAACAGAAAGTACACCAGTAGTACCTGTGAAGGTTATGTCGGTGTCACTGTATAGTAAGTCCCCTGTAACGTTAAAAAGAACAGGGTAGGTCCCGCTGAAGCTAGTACCAGTGATTGTTGGCGGAAAGGTTCCGGGTACACCGGAGAGAGAGCCGTAGGCACCATCAAACCCCATTTCAACAATAGCATTTGAGCCGTTTTTAGAGTAAATCTTTTTATCTGTAAGGTTGATAGCAAGCTCACCTTGATCGAGATCGCCGACCAAGGGAACCTTTGCTGCTACCGTACTTTTCTTTGGAATAATCTTAGTTGCCATAAGGCTTATCCTTTTACTATAGAGTAAGGGTTAGTGTGTTAGTAAGTACCACCGTCGATAACGACGTTTTGAAGGTTATAGTCTCCCATATCCCAAGCATCGTTAGCTTCATTCCAGAAGAAGGAAACATTAGCTGACGTACCACGCTCAACCTCAAAGCCAGCGTTCTGCGAAGGAACACCTACCTCATCAGAGTTAAGGGTGATAATAGAGTCACCGATGTTTACTGTGTTGGAGTTAACAGAAGTGGTTGTACCGTTTACTGTCAAGTCACCTGCAACGACGACATTACCACCAACGTTTACGTTTCCACCGATACCAGCGCCGCCTGTTACCTTAAGAGCGCCTGTACCTGTAGTAGTGGAGGCCGTGGCGTTTGTGATAGTCATAGCGGTTGCAGTAGTAGCACCACGAGACATAACCGTAGCAAGAGTATCCGCTTCAGCAGTCAGGTAAGCCTGAAGGTCACTGATTTGAGACTCTGTGATAGAGAGTGCAGCTTGATGTGCTGTAACGTCTCCTTGGGTGACTGTATAGGTAGTGATATACCCTGCACCGTTAGTAAGTTGGTTGTTGTTTGTTGGGACAGAAGCAACGGAAGCAACTCCAGCTTCAACTAAGGTGTTATTGACCCACTCGGTACCTGTCCACTTCAGGAGTTCACCAGAAGCAATAGAGGTGATGTTTACATCATTCAGGCTTTGGAGGTTTTCCCCAGTAATCCCTGTGATATAGCCAGCACCGTTAGTAAGCTGGTTGTTGTTTGTTGGGATATCCCCTGTTGCTGCAATACCTGCCTCTGCTAGGGTGTTGTTAATCCAACCTGCACCGTCATACTTAAGCACTTCCCCAGAAGCAACTGTGGTGATAGTTACATCAGAAAGAGCGGCGAGGGAGCTTACCCCTGCAGCGATCCAAGCAGAACCGTTATAAGCTTTTAGTGCGTTAGCAACAGTGTCATACCAAATGTCACCTTCGGCGGGAGTGGATGGGGCCACAGAGTCAACGTAAGCGCCACCAAGGGAGACGATAGCGTTGGAGTTATCCTTTGTGTAAATTTTACGATCAGCTAGGTTGACCGCGACTTCACCCTGATCCAGATTACCGGAGAGGGGAACGGCACCAGCAGTGCTGCTCTTTTTGATAATAATTTTGGTTGCCATTAAAAGCTACCTCCGATTACTGTTAAGTTTGGGTTTTCTAGGGAGTTGGTTGCAACGTATTTAGTGGTTGTACCGTTATAAACAAGGACAGAACCATCGGCTCTGTTAGTGTTGTCTATATCTCCCAAGCGAGTAGTTGTGAGTTGATAGTTTTGAAAGTCACCAGAAGCGCTATCAAAGAGTAAGGCATCACCTTCTTGTAGAACAGCCACAGTGACGTCACTAAGCCCGTTTAATTCTGTTGCGCCAGACCCGCTACCACCATCTGTAATACCATACCCTGCTAGGGTTGTTGGGGTGTCTGTTATATCAGAAAAGGGATGGGTGTGACCTACGACAGAGTAAGAACCAGCGGGTTGGATACCTGCTTCAGTAAGAGTGTTGTTTACAAACCTTGTACCATCCCAGCGGATAAGTTCACCATCTGTGATATCCGAGATATTGACGTCATGCAGTTCACCTAAGTGATAGCCGAGTTCGTGTGCTCTTGCAAAGATAGCCCCGTTATTTGGGCTAGGGTTTAGAACAATAGCTACAGGGATTTTCTGGTTTGGAGCAACGGGTAAAATGTTTGTCATACCTCCCGCAACAATAGGGGAAGCATACAAGATAGTACCAGCAACCCAAGTTTCACCTTGTAGTGCGCCATCTGTAGGTAGACCTCTAACAGCACCAAAGACAGTGATGTAGCCAAAGTCACCTACGGCAATATCGTGGGTAGCAACCCCTGAAACATAGAGTTCATCGATTGTAGCATTGGCAATGTACTTTAAAACTTCAAGCTTACCACTATTTCCGGGACTGCCACTAACGTAAACCACTTCTCCATTTGAGATAGCTTCTTTTGCCTTAACATAGATATGGGTCTCTTGACCGAGTTGGTTCACAACCCCAAAACCCAAACCGAGGTCTAGGGTTCCGTCATCTACGTTCCAAGCTAGTTCCCCTTCCAAAACTTCGTGGGTGGAGGCTAGATCAAAACCCAAATAGTCTATGTTTGTAAGGTCAGCATCAGCCCCTTGAGCACCCACCCTTGAAAGAGAAACATTATAGTCTTGGGTCTCGATGCTGGTTACTAGGTTTGGGTTGTCTATGTTTACAACGTAGTCACTCGGTGGGACTAGGGTTACGGTCAACTCAGTTGGAGAAAGTGTTAGGTTATAGGTTTTGTTTTCAACTGTTAGGCCGTAGGTGCTCATTTTTTATACCGCCTCTGAAGGGCTGTACAGAACCTCTACAAGGCCACGCATTGGTTTCCAAACCTGACGAGCATCACCGACGCCACCATCATCAACTTCTAGGCCAATGAAACCATAGACTGGTGAGTCTGCGTTAGGCTGCACTGCCCAACCATCGATTAGGGTCTCAGGGATTACAATATTGAAGGTGTTGTCTGCTGGGTTGACATCGATAATAGGGAGGGTAGTAACAACTCCTGCCGCTTGAGCAGTGTTTGGGACTGTCCCTAGACCGTCATTATTTCCCTCTACGATCTTAGCAAAAACTGTAGCAGAGGCGAGGCTTGTCATCCAAGAGAGAGTAATTGTAATTTGGATTTGTTCTCCATCTACGATAGAAATAAGGGCTGTACCGTTATCGGTAACAGAATCCTTAGAAGGGGAGGTGATACGAGAACGGCCCATAGGCTGACTCGTTACCTCATTGGTAATTCTAGGCATTATGTTTTCCTTTCTCGATCCTCAGATGGAGATTACAGGTTAGTTGTATGAGGAATGAGAAGAGAAGCCTTCTGTACCCCTGTATTTACTACGTTTAGGTTGCCTGTAGTCAAGACGTTAGTTACTGTGGTTCCGTTAGAGTTATCTGTGAGAACAGCATCACCGGAGACATAGAAAGCACCTGCTGTGCAACTAGAAGCAATCTCAAGACGGCCACCTTGAAGGTTTATTTCTTGAGCCTCCGTAGAGGTGCCGTTTGCAATGAGGATGTGACCAGTACACTTTCTTAGAGAGAAAGCCTTACCGTTAGCATCTAAGGTTACTTGTAAGTCGTTTGGTGTAATAAAACTACAGTTGTCAAAGAGAGTTCCTGCCCCTGTTGTCTTTTGGGTTACACCAGCAGTAGTATTGATGATACAATCAACAACACGTCCTTCACACTCTGTAAAGGCACCGAGACCACTAACCCCAAGGATACAGTTAACAATTCGAGAGAGACCCCCAAGTTGTCCAGCAATAATAAGCTTCTCAAAGCCCGAAGAAACTGTTGTTACTCCTGCCTGAAGTAGGAGAACGTTACCTGAGCCTGAACCACCGACAACAGTAATACCAGAGAGGTCGTCTGTTGATAGGGCTGTAAAGAAGCCTGACAAGAAAATCTTAGAAAGCCCTTCACGTTGAGCAATAGCAATAGCTGTGGTTAGGTTGTTTACAGGCTTAGCAGGCGTACCGATAGGGTAGGTTTCCGTACTAAAGGCAGAGCCTTGGGTAAGGTAAACACCTCCATCTGTGAAGGTAGTTCTGTTGATATTCTGGCTATCAAGCACCTCTACGTTAACAATAGCTGTTCCTGAAGAGTTGTTGACTACTTTACCTACACCTCGTACCACGTAGGTTCCAGAGGTGATAGTCTCGTCAAAGACAATTTGGCCTGAGAGAATGTCAACGGAGACGTCATCATCGCCAAAGGTGTGGTTCTTAAGCGTCATACCGCCTGTGTAGTTACGGACAATAAGGTCTGTACCCCCACCACCAAGGTCAATAGTAGCAGTCTGGTTTGCAAGACCCCCGGGAATACCGGAGTAGCAGTTTACAAGGACCGCGAGTTGACCGTTTAGAATGATATCCCCGACACCAATTTCACACCCTGTAACGTTACCGTCTACGTAGTTGATCCCTTCAAGGCGACAGTCGATGAGGTTACTATCCCCATCCAAGAATCCACTTATTGTAGCGTCTCTGAAAATACAGTTAGTAATTACTGCCTCGTTTGTGAGGCCAATGTGTGTTTTAGTCAAGGACTGACCGATAAACTCAAAGTTATCAATAGTATCCGCAACCCCAAAGGTAAAGTCTCCTTTGACCTTAATGGTATCAAAGCCTCGAAGTTGAGCAATGAACTTAGCGTCTGCAAGGTTGTTTACAGGAAACTGGGCTGTACCTAAGGGGTAAGCCTGACCCGCCCCACCATTAACAACGTCAAGAGAAACTGAGTTCTGGAAAGAAGAGTATTCAATCTCGGAAGTCTGAACAAGACCCGCAGAGTTAGCAGAGCGGACAGAAACTTGGTTAACGTTCACCTTGTCGGCAAGGTTTGTGTTAGCGCCAGAAAGGTTTACAGCGTACTGGCCATCTTCAAAGGTCACAGTATAGTTGTTAATGATCTCTACCACCCGCGCAAGAGTAACACCACCAACCCCAATAGGAGCAACGTGGTTATGTGTCGTGTCTTGCGTCATACCAAGATCACTATCTTCGATATCCTTAAGGGCTAGCCGAAAAGAGTTGAGGTCAAGTTCCCTGATTTCTGTGGGCATAGATTGGAGCAGGATCATATCAGACCGAGGGATAGAGATAACCTTCGTACCCCAATCAATTGAAATAGGCATGGTTCTTGTCCTCCTTTATGTTGTTGAACTTCCGTTCATGTTTCGGACGATCGCTAAGGCGGCGTGAGCATTAGACTCAGCTTGTTGTAGCCGCCCTGTTAACATTTGAACATGTTGTTCCAGTAATACGATCTTTTTGTATAACGCCTCTCTTGCTTCACGTTCTCCACGGATAGTGGAAACAAGCTTCTCAACGTTTTGATGGGTGATTTCTCTTTGAAGTTCAGTTGTCATTTACTTACTCGTCTGGGATAAGCTGAACAGTAGTACTAAACCCTGTCAGCGAGTTAATTGTACCAACTACATCCCCTGTCTTATAAAGACTACCGGGAGTGGTTGAAAGTCGAACACGACCTGTGATTGGCTGGCTGGCTGCTAAAGTCCTTGAGTCGGTGATCTCACCATTGCTATCTGTGTCTCCGGAGATAATAACAGTACCTTGGGCAAGAGGTCCACCCGCATCAGCAAGAATAAGAACGCGAGAGCCTGCAAGGTTTGCTTTAGTTGTAGCATCCACAACCTTAATGAGAGTTGTAACAGGGTCAATAACAAAGACCACGGCTGCACCATCAGTACGGTAAGAGAAAGCGGAATCTGTGGAACAACCAACGAGGTTAATCGTAACGGTTCCTGTAGTTCGCTTAATGTGGAACATACTATCGTTGACATTGTTAGCCGCGTTATAACCAGAGAAGTCACAGTTACGTAGCGTCATTGTTAGAGGGCTAGTGGCCCCGAATTCAATAGCATGAGTAGCAGCAACCCCCTTTTCAAAGGACATACCATCAAGCTCACCATCAGGATCAGCAGCAACAGCATAAAGCATAGCAGAGGTGTTAGCCACGCCTTCATAACCAGAAATGCTACTGTTTGTTAGAGTAGCGCCTCCAGCAACCACCTGACCACAAATTTCCCAAGCGGAGTCTGTGCAGGTCTGGCCCAAACTAAAGGTAGTGATACCTGCCCTAGAGAAGCGGCAGTTTCTACCAACAAAGGTTCCTACATTCAAGTTTAGAACAGTAGGGGAAGTCGTACCAAGGTGAGAAAGAGTAATTCCTGTCCACTCTACGTTGGAAGCAGCATCAACAATAGAAATCTCGTTGAAGGTGGAAGGAAGGAAGGTGTCATCAAGAACGATGATAGAACGGTTACTATCTCGGAAGTCAACAGGAACACCTGCTTGACCAAGGACCAAGTGGCCGTGGAAAAGGTTACCACCCTGAATAGGAGTCAAGAGACCCCAAGCGCGAGTTGTAGCGGAGTCAAAGGCAGCAGCACCAGCAAAGGTTGCATAGCCACTAGCCAAGTCCCCATCTGTCACCCTTAGCTCACGACCGTGTCGGACAACATCAATTCCATTAGGTGAACCCTTCAAAGAACCAGCACCAAGGATAGCCCACTGCATACCAAAGAAAGATGTTGCAGCAGGAGTGCCTGTAGTGGCAGAAGGTGTAGCAGTAGGGTCAACAGCATAGTTTCTCCAACCAGCTAGGGCAGAGCCTTCACTATCACTACCATCGATATAGAACTGATCAAAAGCGGAGGTGCCATCCCCAATAAGGAACTGAGCACCACCATTAGCTTGGAGGTCCATAAGGTTACGGTTGTTTTGTTTAGACCACACAAAGACAGCGTCCCCTGCAGCAATAGTAGTAGCGCCAGCAGAGAAGATCATACCACGGGTAGAAGCAGTAAAGCCTGACTTAGAAACACACTGGGTTCCTTCGATAAAGTAATCAGTTTCATCAGAGAGACCAGCTTGGCCACCCCCAAGGGCAGACCAACCTGTGACGGTCTCAGCAGTAGTGATATCAACTAGGTCAGTTGTATAAATGGGAGCGGCCATAATTATTTCCTTTTGTTATTCGTCAGAAGTACGGATTGCTGTAGTAGAACCACCAGCAGAACCAATAGAACCTGTGGTTTCAAATGTCTTAATCGGAGTACCACCACCATCACGAACACGGATAAACAGTGGACGATCTGCGTCATAAACAACAGTGAAGCTTTCAGTAGAAGCCCCTGCAACTTTATCGAGGTAGGTGATATAGACACCATTACCAGCGGTAGCAGCATCAGTTTCACTAGTCCCGTTAAACACATAGTTTGTATCGAGGGTGAACGTGCTACCAGAGAAAGAAGTGTAAACCAATGGTACATCAAAGCCTGAATCGTTTACAACACGGATTGTACCAGTAGACGGTGTGTCTGTAGGAATAGGTGCAGTTGTAACAACAGAGTTCTCTGTAGCAGTAACCAAGCTAGTATTCAACAGCAGTTGTGTCTTATTAATAGTACCACCACTTTCGGAAGTAACAAGGACAGTATCTTCGCCAATGACTAGGCCACCAACAGAGAAAGAAACGTTGTTAGGCGGCTGATAGGTAAGGTTGTCAAGAGCACGCAGCAAGTCCGAAGCACTAAGGTCATTAGTATCAATACCAACACCATAGCCACCAATCAGAGCCGAGCCAGTAGACTGACCAGAGAAGGGATAGCTAAGCGCACGAGCCGTAGCAGCGGTCACAGTAGCCGTAGCACCGCCTGCACCAGTGAGTGTACCGGAAGTAGGGGCTGAGCCTGTCAAGACCTGAATCCATACCTTCGTAGTAGAAGCACCAGCAGTGTTATCTACAGCAAAGAGCTGACCAGTACCGCCTGTCCAAGAGACTGCCTCGGGTTCAACCCAAGTACCACCAATACCAGTAACAGTAAGCTCAGTAGTAACACCACGGAACAGATCGCCAGCAATACCGTAAAGGGTGCCTGTTTCCGCCTTGTAGCGAGTTACATACTTAGTGTACTCATAGAACTGGTTAATAGAGGCTGTACCACGATCCCACTGAGACCAGAAGAACTCATTGACTGTATCGTTGTTAACGTCCAAGCCAATGTAACCAGTAGTAAGGTTTACGATGGAGTCGAAAGGAGCAACAAAGACAGTACCAACAGAGTTGTATACATCATTAGGAGGTGTGGCGTTGTTAAGGTCCGAAGAGTCAGACACAGCTAGAACGTTGTTACCGTTGTTGGTTGAGTTAATGGTAAACTCGGAGTGTGTCTTACCAAAGGTACGAGCAAAGCCAATGATCTTACGGTTATCTGTAGGGGTTCCACCAACAATAACAGGTACCATGAAGCGGTGTGAAATACCGTTGTTTGCATCAGCATTCAAGCCTTTAGCAATGTAATACACAGCAGCAGCCGTGTTAGTATTAGTAGTACCGCCATACATCAGACCATCAATAGTCAGAGTATCGGCAGTGTTAGAAGTTACTAGGCCCTGAGACCCGTCAGTTACGTTACGAACGACATAGCCAACCCACGCATCAACAGTCCAGCCAGCGCCAGTGTCAACAAGAGTAGAGGTAGATCCGCCTGTGACTGCACCGTGAAAACCACCAAGGTTCCACCAGTCATCAGAGAGGACACCGCCATTTTGGACGATACCAAGTTCTACTTCAGGGTTGCCGAAGTTAACGATACCATCATAAACGTCGTTGCCACCTGTCTGTACGATAGTACCGTCAAAGAGGTGTTCACTTCCCGTAGCATTAATGTTAAAGCCGTTAAGCAGCGTAATAATGTTGTCAGTCGAACGATCAGAAGGTGTTAAGCTAGAGATGTCCAGCAGGTCATCACCAGCAGCAGCAGCATCATCCGCGAAGTCTTGCAAAGCGCGGTGAAAGTCGATTACAGTAGAATAGGACGGAGCCGCCCCATTGTGGTCATCACCAATGTAACGAATATCTCCGTTAGCAGCGATGGACCAGTCAGTAGATACAAAAGCCATTGTTTGTTCTCCAAATTAGATTGTTATTGTTATTTGTTTACTGGAGACAAGTCCTGAGAGGGTTGTTCCGTCGAAGTCTGTGTAGAAGGTATCACTAGAGGTTGTGATATGCCTGTACAGAGTAAAGGTATCGTTGTTATAAAGGTAGGTGTATACTTCGCCAGAAACTAAGGTGGCAGTCAAGGTCGGAGTAGAGGAGAAGGCTGTAGCGAAGGTTAACCAACCAGCACTTCCAGCGGGGCCAGCAGGACCTTGAGGACCTATTCTCTCAAGAGTAACCTCATAACGAGGGCTAGAGGTGTCTAGGTTGAATTCATAAGCAGCCATTTCTTAGCCCTCATATCATTTATTGTTGAGATAGTTAGTTAAAGGGCGAGTGGCACGAGAATAACTTGCTAGAGTGCCAGCGTTCCGTGCTAGGGCCTGAAGCCCCTCTTTCATTTGGGAAGCTCCACTGCGAGCGTTGTTTGCTCTTGCCCGATTAACGTTACCACGGGTTGCTGCACTAGAAGTAGTGACCCTCGCAAGGGCACGAAGAGAAACAGCCCCTACCATAGCGTTGCCTACAACGGGGTTCAAGTCCCCTCGTGCAACAGCAACAGTAGTCGCTACCTTAGCCTTAGCAACATCGCCGAGACCTCTTGCAGTAACTCTTGCAAAGGTAGTGCCTCGGTTAAGTTGGGCCACAGCCATACTCTTGTTTCTTGGGTTGTTTGCCTTACGTCGAGTTGCAGCATTGACAGCAACGGTAGCTGTAGTGGCGGCAACACCAACAGCGGCTACACGACCTACCCCAGACCTAGCAACGGTCTTAGAGCGGGCCAAGGCAGAAGCCTTAACAGCTTTCATCAAGGCCCGTTTTTGGGCAGCACTTCGGACGCCAGTAGCGGCACTCCGTCCAATTCTTCGGCCAAGCTTTTTGGCTATGAGTCTTTTAAGCATCGGGGGTATCCTTATATTTTGTTTCTTGACATATTCGTGTAGTAGGCAGTACCTACAGTGGCGTTTACAGGGATAGCAACTTTAAGATACCGTGAAATGTTACGACGAACATTCTCACCTGTAGTGAGGTCAGAGTAGCGGCGTCTCATAACGTTACCAGTGACGCCAACACCAAGGGCCTTTTGACCCACCCTGTTAGCAACAGAGGATTGTACATACTGTGCCCTAGAACTAGCTAGACGGGCACTATACGAAGCCTTCTTTAAAGCACGCCCAGTAGTGCCGCTAAACTGAGCACTGTCAACACGACGAAGGCCACTCATCTTGAAGCCCCTAGTGACTCGTCTTAAAGCTAGGGATTCGGTATTCTTAATAGCGGAGGCACGAGCAGCCTTTTTAGCAACCCGTCGAGAGGCTCCTTTAGCAACTGTTGCTCCAGCGTTCTTTGTACGGGCTAAGGCAGAAGCTTTAACAGCTTTAGCCAAGGCTCGTTTCTGGGCGGCGCTCATAGCACCTCCTCTAGCGGCTCCTCGGCCAAACCTCTTAACAGCGGCTCTACCTACTCTTCCAATAATGGACATTTTAGTTTTCCTTTATGATTAGAAACTAAACCCTCTCGCTGTGTTAATCGTACCAGAACGAATAGGGAAGAGATACTCAATAGCATAACGGATACCGTCAGACCAGTGTTCTACTCCCTCTTTCTTATCGATAGTAGCAGTATCAGGGTTAGTTTCGGTCCACTGAGTTCTCTCTAGTGAACGAATTGTGTTTACGCAACGAGGGTGAACAAACATATCAATGTCACCGTTGGCGTTCTTAAACTTCTTGTTTACTGCGGCTACCGAGTCAATGATCGGAGGGGCCTTTTGGTGTGCTCTAGTCTGAATCCTATAAGGAGGACTCTCTAGAATCTTAAAGTCAGTAATCCCTACAGCAGCAGAGGTCTTACGTGCTCTACCACTAGGGTCAGGGTAAGAAATAATCTTATGCCCTTTGTATTTTGCATAGAGGTCCTTAGCTAGACTTTCGGTGTCTGGGTGTCCTTGGAACTCGTCGAGGATGTGGACTTGTCCACCACGCAACGCAAAAGCCACACTTGCCATAATACCCACGTTAAAGTCAATCGCAATGTGAACATCTTCACCCGCTTCGAAATAAGGTAGGTCGTTAGAAATGTGCTCTTTTCTGTTGAAGCAGTAAAAGACGTTGTTTCCAGAGTCCTCAAAGGAGGCTTCATATTCTCTAGCAAACTTGAGAGGATCAAGTGTAGACTTGACTCGATTGATTTCGTCTTCGTCGAGATAAGGGGAGTCTCGGTAGGTGTAGGTGTAGCTTTTCCAGTCATCATCAACTTCCTGTCTGTTATACATTTCGTAGAAATAGTCATAGCCTTTTGGTGTGCTAATAATAAGTGACTTTCCCGGTTGAGCGCCCCACTTAACGGCGTTCTTCCTTGACCAACGTGTAGACACACAGGGCTGGATAATACTTTCCCAAGACTCTTTAAGGTTCATCCCAGCGCCCTTCCAAGAAGTAACCTCATCGGCTACTACAAAGTACTGGCCTGTGCCTCGCATACGTTCTGAGGCTTCATAGGACCAAATCTTGAGTTGGACGTTGTTAGGGAACCAGAAGGTGCCCGCTGTTCGAGAACTCTTAGTGCAGAAGGACTCTAGTCCTAGCTGATACGCTAAGAGAGGAAAGTAAATGTCAATGGCTTGACTGTAGGTAGGAGCAATAAGAGCAACGTTCTTGTTAGGAACACTCTCATCTAACTCCATTAACTCTTGGACAGCGATCCCCGCAGCGGTTGCGCCCATGTAGGACTTACCAAGGCCACGGCTGGCATTCACTACCGCGTAACGACAAACGTTATCTAAAAACAGGTCTCCAATAACATCTGACTGAGCCTCATGTAGGGCAATCTCTGTCATTTAGGTTATTCCTCTTTACGCCGTGCCAAGGTAATAGCAATCGGCTTCTTGTTGATTTCTTCTGTTTCTGTTCTCTCAGGAATCTTCTTATAGCCATACTGCATAAGGTTGTTGATTAGAACAGCCTTGGTAGCAATAAGCTGGGAGTAGGCTCCTGAACCGATCCTTACTTCGCCACTCTCTATGACCTCTGTAATGGCCTCATACTCGGCTACCATCTTTTCAATAGGGTCGAACTTTAGGTCTTGAAGCTTCTTTACTGACTCGTGGGAGTAGATGTTCTTAGAGCCTTTGGGACGACCTGCTGCCTTCCTTGCTCCACCGTTCTTACCACCACCTTCTCGGACCTTATTACGGACACAGTCAGGGGTAGTGAAGGTGCCTTTGGGGCGACCTCTCCCACGTTTTACCGGGGCCTCTGGTGGGGAATCATTTTTAGGTTCCATGATTGGACCTCCTTTCTTGTTTTTCGCTTGTTTAAAAATCTCATAAAAAGTCCTTATTTTAAAGACCTTTCAGCTTATCTCCTTGAAAACCTTTATCTTTCCTCTTTCCAGTAAGTCCACTTTGTACCTATTTCAGACCCTCTCCAGCTTCCTAAAGAAGTCGTTCCTCGAAGTCTTTGAGAAATATCCTCATACGAGACCACTGTGGTAGTGAACTGTGTAGGTCTAAAGAAGCCGTACTGACGAGTGATAGTGTGCAGAGCGCCCTCCTCTAAGCAGGGTAAAAGACTCTGCTCAAGTTGGTAGGTATGGGCTACGTCTAGGTCTTCATAAGAACGAATTAACCGTCCTGTTGTACAGACCTTGCCATCAATTGTAACAAGTTCTGCGTAGTAGTCTAGGGTGATACCCGTCCAAGCAGGGTCCTCAACGGCCACTACCTGACCATCAGTAAAGACTGTCATTGTCTTGGTCTCTAAGAACGTGTCTGAGTCTATAACAAAGAAGCTGCTTACAAAGAGAAAGAACACCAACGATAAAGAAATCACTAACTGCTCTAAGGCAGAGAAAATCTTACTCCGGGTGTTGTATAAGGGTTTGTGGTCAAAGTTCATTTAGAGTACCAACCCTCCAGCTACTATAAAGCCTAACGCTGATAAAAGTAAGAAGCTTACAATAAGCCTTACCAACCACCGTAGGGTGTCTTCGATTGCGAATAAGCGTTTCTCAACGTTATCCCGTTGAACGTGAGCGACAGCTAACTTAGTGTCTAGCTCTGCTACAGCTGTTCGAGCCTCTTTTAGTTCTTTTTCTAGTGCCATGAGGCGATCATAAAAACTGTTTGTTTCGTGAGCGTTTACCATTTTAGTTTTTGAGCCTCCTTATTAAGGGTCTTTATAAGGACCTTACCAAGGTCTCTTTTTATTTCTTTTTTAGCTATCTATAGCAATTATTGTCTAACTTTAAGGTCTCCTTTGGAGCCTTACTAAAACCTTAATAAGGGGTCTAAAAGACCCTTCGGGGGGGCTACCCCCTAAAGTCCCCCTTCTTCATTAGTCGGCAGTATTTTTTCTTCCTTATAAACAAGGGTCTTTTTAAGGCCCTCTTTTACGAAAAAAAAAAAAAGGTTACCCCTCCCTCACCCCAACCAAGACACCCGCTAGGGCATCAAGGGAGGGGTGAGGGAGGGGCTAACGACTACTAACGATGTTCTATATAGTAAGTAGTTAAACCATCAACAGGTTCTCTTCGGGTAGTAAATTAGCAAAGATGTTCTTGTGCCTAGAGTACTTATACAGGTACTCTTCCACGTCGTTCCGACTCATACGACCAAAGATAACATCCAACATAGCATGGTTTTCCGCTGGGGTAGTAGATCCTCCTTTAATTGAACAGGTTATCTCTGTCTTAACTTCAAGGCTAATTGTCTTGTTAGTCATACTATTATTCCTTTATTATGGTTTGATGAACGTGATGTAGTTAGTAGGGGAGACCTTAACGTAGTCCCCTTCAACAGGTTGTGTGTTCTGTCTTACAGGCTTGACACCCTTGATGATATCTATTTCCTTGGTGCCAGCATACATTATAACCTGATGGCTAGGTTGTTTATGGTTGCCATTAATACGGTAGACGTAAGGGTAACTAATACCAAGGGCTGACTTAATATTTTTAGAAGACCCCATAAACTCAAGAGAGTCAAGGAAAGCCATACCTAAAATCGTTACATCCCGCCCCTCAATACGACCTGTATGGAGGTCAACCGGGGACTTTAAGAGGCTCATAGCCCGTGCGGTGTCTAAGGCTCGGAAAGCTTTAGCCATGACGTGAAGTTCCTTTGAAAAGAAACAAGGTAGGTAGGCGTGTTCTAACGTTAGGGTCGAGTCCATAGTTTTATTCCTCTTTGAGTAGTTTTAATAGTAGGTCGTCAGCCCCTCCAACAAGTTGGAAGATTTGAGGTACGGTCACTGCCCCCACATCACTTACAAGAACTTCCCGTAGACGACTATTTTTAGGAAGGGAGACATCATAGTAGAGGTAGTCTAGCCCCTTTGTCTCTAAGAGTTCTTTTGCTGAGTCACAGTGTGAGCAGTACTCACGACCAAAAACAACGTAAAGTTTCATTTGTTTTCTTCCTTATTTTGGTCCCAGTAGGGAAGAGGTTGAATGAGCACACAACGAGTGTTCACCCAGTCCTCTCCATAAAGTAGTACGAGGTAGTCCCACTCAGATTGGTGGACGTAGTAGTGCCAACCCTCAACAGGTTTGGACTCAACTATCTTTTTTATCTTCTGCCACTTCTGTGCCGCCATGGGTAAAGTCATTTCGATCATGTCGGTTTCCTCCCTTACCGTTAGCATCGGAGTTATCTCCGCGTACTCGGTCAGGAGTTGTTGTAGTGGTGTCGTCGGTTTCTGTGTTGTCATCCTCTGTTGTGTCTTTTCCCGGTTCGTCTGGAACGTCATTATCTTCTCCTGTAGGTGTTCCGGTAGGTAGCTTAGGAAGGTCTCGGTCATTGTCACCGTCCGTGGTTGTCACTGTAGGCTGCATAAAGTAAGACCACCCAACAGCCACGTCTGAACAGACCTGAACGGAAGGGTTAAGCTTATCGATGTACTCGTCCTTACAAATCGTTTGAACAGGAGGAGTACAGGCTGCTACGAAAGCAACAACGAGAGCAGCAAGTGAGAGTTTCATGTAAGTTTTCATTAGTTTATCCTTTAAGGTTGAGTCCCCACCCATTCCTTTTAAAAGGTCTAGTCTACGGTTTCTACGGTTTCTTCTTGCTTTTCGCTCAAGGAGTCATAGAGAGTGATCACCTCCTCTGAGGTCATTTCTGGTGCAAAGTGTCGGGCCATAACAATGGCTCCTACCAGACCATCGTAGTAGTTAATTTCAATGTCGATCATGTTTTCTTCTGTCATAGTTCTTCTTCCTCTTCTTCTGCAGGGTCCTCTACGCTGTTTTCCTTCAAAGCGTAGTTAGTTTCTGCGATTAAAATAATTAGTATGGATACAGCAATAACGATAGATATTACTAAGGCCGCCGCCTTCAAGGGAAACAGGACAGCAACCCAAAGAAAGGAGGCCATCCCTAGTGCCTTCAAGACGTGTTGTAGGATGATTGGTCTAAGCTGTTTATTGATCAAGAGCGATCACCTCTACACGGTAGTACCCTGCAGGGGCGTTCCTTTCTTCGTGAACAAGGTCGTACAAAGCCTTATCGGCAGAGGTAAGGTTTGTGTGGCCACTAACCACTGTCCCAACCCGCTTCTTAGGGTTGTCACCTTTGACGAGCAAAAAGACATACACGGGTAGGTTTACGATTTCAAAAGGGTTATCAGTGTCGTCCATAATAGCCACCCACTCCCTTCTCAAGCAAGCTTGGATTAAGGGTAATGCCAACCGTCCAAAGGGTAATGGTTAGGTACAAGAAAAAGAACTCTTCCAAGTCATCCATCCAGTTGAGGTAGTTGGGGGTGTACATCAGGTCTTTAAACACCCAAAGGCAAAAAAGGCCCACTCCTGAGACGACTGAAACGATAACCATCATATAGAGGGCAGGGATCATAAGCAAGAGTCTTAGAATAGCCTGTAAAATATATCGGATGTAGTGTTGAGGTGATTTCATGGTATCTCCTTTAAAATTGAGGTATAAAGACTGAGCCTTGCTTTTTGTAAAGCTTCAACTCCTCTATTCGTGTTTCTAGGTCTTGCCTAGCCTTCTTAGTTAAGGTTCCATAGTGGATACCGTCATCAAGAAGCTGTTCTAGTAAGCCAATATCGAGGGCTACTGTTTCGAAATCTTCCATAGTTGTACTCACTAACCTTTGTTATAGTTCCAAAGAGAGCGTAGTTACACTTGTAGGTGGGGTGTACCACTGTAGCTGTTCATACCGTTCTTCTGGTGTAACAAACTCAGGCAGGGCTTCGTTCTCTTGATACTGACGTAGTTCATAGTTCTGTACCGGATCAATTACAATACGGGTGTTACCCACTGTCCCGAAGAACAAGAGGATAACGAACAGCAGAAGACCAAACATGTTAATGATCTTCTTGAAGTAGGGGTCAGCACCTTCCATGTCATACATGTGACTCAGGTCAAAGTAAAACAGGCTCAAGATGTAGCGAAGGAAACCCCAGATAATGAGGGAAGCAATCGCTGACTTGAACGCATGGATAAGAAACATTGTTGATAGGAACTCAATTCCGAACATTTTTGTAAGCCTTCTCTTGGTTAATCGCTTCCTGTAGGTCTTCGAAGAACGGAGAGTTCTCACCCCCCGTCTCCCCGCACAAATCAATTAGCTTATTGACACGCCTCTTGGCAAGCCAAGCTTTAGCGATATGAGCTAAGGTTCTCATTACTGTGTTTGTGTATTCAGTACTCGGTAGTCAAGGGCTTCTGATCCCATCATATCGAGGGGGAAGAAGATAGTGTTCTTGTTACGGGCCATTTCTTTCATCACTTCAAGTTCCATGTAGCGGAGGACTTCTGGTGTCACACCATTAGCAAGAATGAGGTTCTGTTCAGCAATGGTCTGGGCAGCAAGGATGTCTGCTTCACGTTCAGCACGAGTAACCTCAAGACGGGCTTGGGCTTCACGGATCTTCACCTGAGCATCAGCATCGGCACGTTGAATGTCAATCTCACGACGAGCAGCACTCTCACGGGCTTCTGTAATTGTTGTTGGGTAGCTGATACTTGCTAGACCAAACTGCTTTACTTCAAGAGGTGTTTTCTCAAGAGCAGAAGCAACGGCCTGACGTAGTTCTTCAGAGACACGACCTTGGTTATTGGCAATCTCATCAATAGTATACTCTGACAGTTTCGATCGTACAACGTTACGTACCACGGCCTTACCATAGGTATCATAGATCATTGTGAGGTTAGTTCCGAAGTTACCTCCACCGAAGATACCATCACCACTCAAACGAGTAGGGACAACACGATCAAAGACAGAGAGGATTTCCCCCCGATCTTGGCTTAGGGCTAGAGTAAAGCGCACGTCAACACCAAGATCAAGGTTGTCTCGTGGCATGAGGACGTTCATTGATTCAACCATACCGATGTCACCTGCTTCGATAACAACTAGTTTGTCACAGTTAAAGATACACGGTGTCAGGCGGAAACGGGAGGGTGGTACGAGGTCACCTTGGTAACCATTCTTACCGAGGACAAGACCAACCGATGCGGGTGGAACTTCTACTTTTTCACCCCAACAACCAGCGAGGGAAGTCAGGAGAACGCCGAGGATAGCAAGTTTTGTAAAGAATTTCATAAGGATAGTCCTTTTTATTTAGATGAATAGACAGAGGAGTCCGATTGTTAGTAGGAGAACAGTGAGCAGAAGTACGCGGACTGCGCCTTCAGCACCACCAAAGTAGCCAGCACCCGGTTCCTGATCGATGAGGATGCCCTTGATCACTTCTAGGGCTGTCATGCTGGTACCCACCAACGACCGTAGTCATCGATGAAGAATAGCTGATCCTTCTCCATTGGCTTTGCTGTTGCTGTGCGGATAGTACCCTCCGAGTGAAAAACTTGCCAACCACCCCCATCTAGTGACTCCCGGCAGAATCCTGTTGCCTTGTATACTTTCATCATAGTAGTTCCTTGTTTAGGTGGTATAGTGCGTGGAAGGCCATAAGGATTAGCTTTCTCCCATGATCTTTGTCGTAGTCTAAAATATCACCATACTCTGGGTCAATCTCTCCTTCAATTTGGCCCTCTGCAACGAGTGCGTAGAACACCTCTCCCTGCCAGCCAGAGTTACCGAAGGGACGTTTACCTGAGAAGCTCTCTCCCCCCATCCAAACACCTTCAGCGAGTAGGATTAAATAGTCTCCGATCGTGTCTGCCCCTGCATCGTTTTCTTGCATCGGGACATCTAGGATGATTCGCCCCGCATCGAATTTTGCTTTATCCATTAAAATAACTCCTGTGATACTGTCTTGATCTGCATGATAACATACCGCTGCAGAAGTTTATAGTTTACTGTTGGTTGCTTGAACTTCTTAATGAACTCCCAAGACTCTTCAACAATAATGTCATGGTAGACAGAGTTGAGTAGCCGTGGAATAGACTTTGAGTCGAACTTCTGACCCATTTCATCTTCGATCTTGTGAACAATCTTTTCGACTCGGCCCTTTGTTACGTAGGCTTCGGCAATCAGTTGTTCAACGACTTCTTGGTTGATCTCACGAGGTCCGAAGGCTTCGGCATTGACTTCTTTGAATAGGTTTGTTACAAGCTTTGCAGCCTGATAGTTACCGAACTTAGAGACATAGCTGTAGTTCTTGATAACAACCCCTTCACCACAACCCTTACCGTCTTCAATCATGTAGGTGTTCTGTTCAGCAAGATGCTGGAACTTGATTGCATCACCATTAGTCACAATCGCCATAGGCGGAATGATCTTAATGTCGTTGCAAGGAACTGACTGGAGAATAGGGGAAAGAGCAGCGTTGTACTCATCGTAGTGAAGGTAGCACTCTTTGTTTTGATCCCAGACGTCGAAGATGTAGAACTGACGCCAAGCTTCTTCACGGTAACTCTTTAGGCTGTGGGGTACAAGCCACTCACCAAAAATGTTCCACTCGGAGAAAGACTTTACCAACTCGTTAGCAGTCGGGTGGTCCTTCATGTGGTTCAGGAAACCAGCATTGTCAGCGTCAACAGAGAGTTTTCGGTTACGAGACCCTGCACCTAACCCGTAGTTTGCATCATCCCAAAATAGGGAGGCATTGGTACCATCTAGCTTAGGGAAAACGTGGCAGGTTCCTGCCTCAATCCCCTCAACCTCAGCCTTTCCCATACGGGATAGTGAAAGAAATCTTACATAGTCCATTAGTATTCCTCTACTAGTTCTGTGTTGAAGCCCAAGTCAGAAAGAAAGACCTGTAGTGCGAAAACACCCAAGTCTGGTTCGTTGTGATTCCAGCTGTAGCTCCGGTTGTTAACTTCGATACGCCACCCATCTGATTGTTGATGGATAGACACTAAAGGTAGTGGTTGTCCTTGGCCGTTCATAGCACAACCACTTTTGGTGATGCAACATACTCAAGCCACTCTTCCATGACTTCGTAAGGGTCATCGAAGATTTCTGTTTCTTCGTTGTATTCTTCGAGAGTAAGTTCAGGGTCTCGGAAGATACAATCACTATAGCCATAACCGTCTTCTTGGTAACCATCAGCTGTTTTGAGAGCGGGTTCACTCCAAAGGGCTTCATAGTAGTTACCTTCTTGGCCTAACTGCATAACCACCTCTACCTCCTGTGGTAGGGTCTTTAAGATGTTGATTAGCTCTTTGACTTTCATTACTGTTGAACCTTCTTTTCCTTTTTGTGCAGATTATCAACCAACCTATCAGCGTAAGGTTTTGATAGATAAGGGGTAAAGTCTGTCATCATGGTCTTGTGGAAATTTAAGTCTGTGCCAAGATACCGTGTATTTAAGCCCTCTCCCTTGTAGATGTAAAAGCCAAGCGGCTGCGACTTTACCTTAACCTGAGACAGTTTGGGTTTAACTTTCAGTTTAATATCTATCTTACCCTCTACGTCTTGGTCGATAATTCCGGTTAATTCTACTTTACAGTTTGGACACTTCATGTTTAATTTCCTCAATATGGATAGGTTTAAAGTTAATCTGCTCAACACAGACACAGAAATGGTTCTTTGTTGGAGGTAGGTCATCATGGAAGTGGCCATGAATGTTCTTGGCGTTAGGTTGTTTTACTCGGTCATCTATCTCCCTCTGGAAGACAGGGACGTGAGAAAACAGGAACGGGTACTCAGGGTCACTAAAAACACGCCACAACATGATCTTCTGGAACAGGTTACGTTCAGCAAAGAACTTGATGTTATCGTGGTTCCCTACAATCAAACGCTTCTTACCGTTCAACCGTGGGTGGATGTTGTCTGCATAGTACTCCTTACTCCCAAAAGTAACATCACCGAGGTGATACACTTTATCCTCTGGCTTGATAGTCTTGTTCCAGTTATCAATCATCACCTCATCCATCTGCTTTGTATTGTTGAACAACGCAGCACGAGACTTAGAGTACTTCAGGATGTTAGTGTGTTGAAAGTGAGTATCTGAAATGAACCAGATATCGTTTCTAAAGCTGGACACGAATTTCTCCTTCAAAGTCCTCAAAGCGATCTCGCATTGACTGTACTATTTCTGGTGGTACATCGTGGGTGTTTTCAAAGTCACCCATCATGCGGTACACCTCAACATTATAACCAAGGGACTCCGCATAGTCAACGTATTTACAAAACTCCCAACGACGTGTGAAGGTGTTTGAGATCACAATGTCAGCGCCACGGTCCATCGTGATCTTAGCGATTTGCCAACAAGCTTCATGGTTAAGACGTACTTGATCTGGACGCCAGTTGTAGGCACCCTGAACGTAACACAACATGTCAGCCTCAAGATGCAAGCACTGGACATTCGACTTTTTTACAAAAGTGGTTTTCCCTGATCCGGGAACTCCCCTCACAATGAAGAGGTTAGGCTTACCTTCAACGGTCATAGTGTGTTCACTTTCTTCTTAAGCTGCTCAAAACAAACAAGGACGTCCGTTTCATCAGGGCGACCCTCTTTACCAATACCCATGAGAGGCTCAGTAATTTGGGAAGGTTGATGGACCATTACGTCTAGGAGGACAAGCCAGCGAGGGTAACATTCGTAGCCTGACTTGTCGTCTATAAAGGTGTAGTGGCTACCTGCCTCTTTGTATTCTTCGTAGTTCATCTTAGTTTCTCCGTCACTTCTACCTCAATATACTTAACGCAGATATCCTCGTAACTAACGTTAGCATACCATTCACAGAACTGCTTCTTGCAAGCCTTTTTTGAGTGGGATACACAAAAGATCCATTCAGAACCATTAGGGCTATATACCTTTGCTGCGTATTTCATCCTAGTTTCTCCTCAAAGGCGGTACAACGATCGACCCAAACTGGATCAAAGTCATAAGGCCAACTACACCACCCCTTCATAATTCCGTGTTCACTTAGGTTAATTTCAGGCAAGAACTCTGTGTCTTTGATCTTCAAATGACAGCTTCGGTGGTGAGTGCCGGAGTTAAGGACACTCTGTTTGGACCACTTGCATTTGTGGCAGTTGGGTCGATCGGTCATGTTACTTCCTTTACTTTTACCCCAGCATTGGGTGAGGGATACAGACTGTACCCGTTGTTTTGTCCTCTACCAACATGTAGTAGGAAACCTTTGTTGCGGTGTCAAAGATAAACACCTCGTCGGGGGCATCAAAGTACCCCCGAACAATTAGCATTTGTAAAGTTTCGTGTTCAAGAGCAGTCTCAACAGTCGGCGAAGGAGCCAACCAGTTCTCAAAGGAAACTTCATAGAAACAATCCTGTGTGTTCTCCACAAAGATGTAGCCATCCCCAACAGAGTAGTCCATTAACAGGACTGATCACAGCCATGATCCCCGCAGGTATCACAGTAGACGGGGCAGTAAGAGCAACCAAAGTCAGTTAGTGTATCACCATCTTCGTCTACTTCTTCATCACAGTCTTTGCAGTAGAAAACCTTCTTTTCTTCTTCCATAGTGTTCTCCAAAACTTTAGTTGAGCTTATTCTTGCGGCGCTGCTTTTCGCCTTTCACAGCCCTTGTCCCTGCAACGAGACCAGCAATAAAAGCTGAACTCAAGATGACGACCAAAAGGATAGCAAGAGGACCCCAGAGAGGGGACAACACCCACCACCAAGACCAAGTGATAACTCCACCCAGCTTCAGACCAATAAAGAGGATTGCGAGAAGGCCAAGGAAGCCTACACCGCTACCAGTATTGTTGTTGTTTGTGTTAGCCATCTTCTTATCCTTCTTCTTCTTCAAGTGTAAAACCGTAATCTTCTGGATCAAACCCAAAATCTTCTAGATTGCCATAGTTAGCCTCTTCAACATCATAGTCTGCTTGAGACTCTGCTTCGTCCTTCCAAGCATCGTAGGCCATAATTCCTGCTTCCTTTTCGCTCTCCGCTTCTACTACATCATAGTTATTACCGTAGCCAGCGTTCCACGAGATTAAATACTGTTTTGTCATTATACTACATATCCTTTTACTTGTTTGTTGTTGTGTGTTACGTTCCCTACGTAGTACTCGTAGCGATAGTCGTAGTGTAGGGGGTAGAGCTTATCCTTGTACCTTACCATCATAATGTCAAGGGCTTTTGTTTCTTCGTCTCGTTTAAGGCTATGAAACTCCATGATAAGGTAGTCCATGTTCTGGTTGTAAGGTATGAAAACTACTTCTTCTTCCATCAGAGTTCTTCCAAGGATACTAGTTCGAAGTTATAGACGTTCATCTTCTCTGCCATTTCCCTATGCTTTTTAGCAACCACAATTACTTCAGACTCCGAGTAAGCAAAGAAGTCAGAGGTTGACTGGGGAGACCAACGGGAGACAGAAAAACTTCTTCCACCGATGCGTCGGTTCATACTCGCAAGCTTGTCTTGGTTAGGGTCTGTACAGTAGATCACCTGAATCTGAGGGTTCTTCCAAGCTTGCTCAATTAGGGCGTCTGTGAAGTCATCAATTCCAAATACAGAGACAACCCTCACCTCACTGAAAAGAGTAAAGAACTTCTTCTTAGCGTCGTCAGGGTGGGGTCGAAGTTTGACTTTACGGCGCTGAACAGTACCAGTCGCCTTGGTTTTAATTTTAGCTTTAGGTGCCATTTTCTGCTTTCATTTCAATTAGATCCTTGACTGTATTTACTTGAGTGTAGCCGAAGCTTTCAAAGTCTTCAAGGAAAAGAAGGTGGATTACATCGAGTGCTTCTTGGTCAAGCATCGTGTAGTCAAAAGGACTAGCATTGACGCGTTCTTTAGGGTTCACCCCAAAAAGGGCGTAGAAGTCGCTTAGACCATCCTCGTAGTGGTAGACCTGTACCTCTTTGCCAAGAAGGGAGAAAAGAATCTCCGACTGGGTTGAGGTAACGAGCCATTGATGCCCAACTCCAGTTAGGCCATCCATCATGACCTCTTTAAAGGTACTTCCAACAACAAACTGTTGCATGTAGAAGTTAGTCGTAAGGTAGCCGTACATGCTTGCAGCCCGTTCATAAGGGCAGCGAACAATACTGTAAGGGGTCTTACGTTGGGCTGGTTTTGAGTCTTCCCAAAAGTAGTAGGGACGACAACCGTTACAAGTCGCCAAGTCAAGGACAGGTGGAAAAGGATCCCACACTGCCTTGTTTTCTTGACGTAGTGCCTGTTTCAAGGTACTCCCCCCTGTTCGGGGTATGTGAATAAAGACCTTATCTTTAGTCGTTATCATTAGATTTCGCAACCTCCTGCGCCACAAGCTAAAGTTTGGGAGCCTTCTGTATTGTCTTCAAACTCATACTCTGCGAGTTTACTGAAGTCAATTTCAGGCATGGTTTCGAGAGCGGCCTCATACTCAGCCTCGGTGCAGCTATCATACGGGGCCTGTTGGTAGGTATGCTCAGAGTACGGCAGAAACGATACACCCGTGATGTAGTCGAAGTTCTGATAGACCCAGTCACCCACCTTGAGCCACTCGTCTTCTTTGACGTAGACAGTGACAGAGACAGAGTGTTCTGACCAGTGCTTCTGGAACAGTTTCCAGTTCTCAAGCTGTTGGATAGCGCCTTGGTTTCCCGCAAGGACAGCCCTACTCGGAGCCTTGACAGGGAAGAAGAACACAGTTGTCTTTGTTGGGTTCATAAGGTCAGGTTCATTACGGATGCCTTGGTCCTTGAGCATCTGGGTTAGAGGGTCGTTATTGCTCTGACGTACAGAGCGGATGTAGAACTTGTCAAAGCGACCGTGAATACCAGAGGCAGAGTCAACCAGTTGGGAGACAGTGCCAGAAGGCTTAACGGTTGTTACCGCTGTAGACGGGTTGATACCTAGACGTTCAGCAAACTCAATGTTAGTTCTTACCGCCACACCTTTAAGGAACTCTAGGTCTTCCTGCTGAGGGTTCTGCAAAAGTTCACAGTCTTGGATACCTGTTAGGGAAACACCAAGTAGACGCTCTTCTTCACAGTTCTTTTTCCAGATGTTACGAACATACTTGAAGTCAGTCAAAGAAGACTGCAAGGTTCCTAAGATAGTAGCCAAGCGCACCTTTTCTGCTAGGTCTTTAAGACTGTCCCCTTCACGAGCAACCACCTCTGTTAGGTTACAGAGTTGAGCGTTACGAAGCTGGATTTCAGCACAAGGGTTGGTGCCAACCAGAAGATCAGCATCACGACGCTCAGGAGCAAACTCACGAGCACCACCACGGTTAAAGATACCGCGTTCACCAGAGCCAGACTTCATCAAAGAAACCCACTCATCCATGAACACAGCCATAGTAGGCTTCTGCTCGTAGACAGCGGAGTTATTTGACAAAGAGCGGTGTGGAGCGGTTTCCCACCAACGGCCAGACTTGCAGTCACGGATTTCTGGATCACCGAGGTCAGACAGAGAGATAAGAGCAGAGCGGCGTACACCTCCTACAACAACAATCTCAGCAATCTTACACACGATGTCGTGTACTTCTTGAGGTGTTAGTTTACGACCAGCAGCCTTCTTAAATACGGCTGTTACGTAAGCAAAAAGATCCATAAGTGGTTTCGGACCAGAAGCTCTTCCACCCATAGTCTTAAGTCGTGCACCTTCACCGCGAATTCGAGTATAGTCCCATTCATGTTCATTTCCTAAGTAAAGATCGGCAATCAGCTTGCGGAGAGCCTTAGCCCAGCCTTCAGAGGAGTCGCCGATAGAGATAACGCGTTCAGTCTTTGTGAAGTTGTCATTGATAATTGGTAGCTTGTTCACATACTTTGCTTCGGCTGAGAAACCAACCCCTGTCCCTGACATGAGGATGTAGAGAATCTCATCAAAGACCCGAATGTGATCCACTGCCGCAAAGCTACAGTTATATCCACGGAAGTGGTTAGCTTCGAGGGCCGGACCAGCCGCCCACATAGAACGCATTGAAGGCATAACCTTTAGGTCATAGATTGCAGCTTCAATAGCTTGGAATTCCGCCTCTGTTAGTACGTTGTTACCAATCTGCTTACGCCAGAAGTTGATAACGCGGTCAACGGTTTCTCCCCACGACTCCCTTCGACCTTCTGTGTCGAGGAAGCGTGAGTAACGAGAGAGGTGAATAAATTTTTGATAGTTGTCCATAGTGTTCCGTTTCTTATTATTATTGGGTCTCTTTGGACCATGTTCTTGTAGTTATTCTTTTTCGTCTTCTACTTCAACGTATTCGATCGGTGTGACCTCTACCCCAGTAATCATCAGCCAAGCAACCTTGAGGAACTCACGCTCTTCGTCACTGAACTTTTTCTTAATGTCGTCCATAGCCAAGAAGCGGTCAAGTTGGGCCTCGTCCACCATTGTCTTGTAAAGGAAGCTGTTTGCATACTCCCAAGCGCGGTTAAACTTAGGGTCTAGTTCTGTTTCACTTTCCATGTAATCTTCTTTTTTCATTGTGTATTCCTTAGTGCTTTGTTTCATTTTCATTGAGTTTGGCTGTGTAAGCCGCTGCATAGGTGTCTGGGAAGTTCATAAACTCGTTGTAGGCGTCACCCTCCATCGACTTCACCCCCTCAACAATACCTGCTAGGAATTCCTTTTCGAAGGGTGATAGTTCAATCTTTGCCGCAAGCTTTACAACGAGAATCGTGGTGATAGCCTTGACAATATCTGCTTGTTTACTCATAGTTAAAAATCCAGTTCTTCTTCTTTTACATTGATTAATTTAGTTTTTACTTCCATGATCTCGTCATTGAACTCACCCTTGGCAGAAGTCATTCGGCCAGTCTCATAGTCATAGCTAAGGTTCCCTGTCGGACCTGTAAGACCAGTGTAGCGGCACTTGAGAACCTTCGTCTTAATGGTGTTCCTTACGGTCTCGTCTGTTGCAGAAACATCCCTTGCAAAGGCAATAACGTCCATAGAAACCTGTTTGATAGAACCTGAGCCACGGATGTCATCAAGACTTGGTAGCTTGCCCTCTTCAAACGACTGACCCTTACTGTCAGGGGTCTTTCGTAGGTGAGAGATAAGACCAAGCCAGCAGTCATGTTTCTTAACGACTCGAAGAAGGTCATTCATAACCTTGTCTGTGGCTTCGTTACCAGTAAGCCCATCTGCACCCTCTGATACAAGTAAGGTAATGTGGTCTAAAAAGAGGTACTTCACTCCTTTCAGGCACATAAACTCAAGGTGATCTACAATACGAGAGTCCGCCACACTACCGTGGTGATCAAGGACAATAACCCTATCGTCACCAAAGACGGTATCGAACCCTCTTTTCAACTCCTCATCAGTGAGTTCCTCGGCAGCAGGGTTCTTGTAAATAGACATGCCAGACATCTTTCGAGCGGTCTCAGCAGGGGATTCTTCAAGACTAATAATACCAACCTTGTCAGGGGTGGTCTCTAAAAGCCAGAGAACAATTTCTCGTAGTAGGGTAGACTTACCTGAGCCTGTACCAGAAGTCCAAAGGGTGATTTCGCCAAAGCGCATCCCTTTAAGTTTGTCGTTCAACCCTGACATAAAAGGAGGGTAAGGAACCGACTCAATCTTGTTGTAGGCTTCCAGCTGTGCCCAAAGGCCCTCTTTAGTCAAGATTCCAGCGGGGGTGTATTCTTTAGCGTTCCAGACAGCTTTAAGGACATCAGCTTTGTTCTTTATCCAGAGGTCTGAAGCATCATTCTCCGAAGAGGAAATGTACTTGACCTTATCATAGCCGATGATCTTAGCTGCTTTCTGTAGCGCCTTTTCACCAGCCTCGTCGTTGTCCATCCAAAGAATGACTTCATCATAAGAGCGAATCTTGTCACGGTCTTCTAGAAGATCCTCTGTAATACTTGAAGAACGTAGGGAAACGATAGGGTAGTACTTCTTGTAATGTTGGAAGGTAGCCTCTTGAAGCGCACAGCAGTCTTCTTCACCCTCTGTAATGATCAGACGTTTACCACCTGAACCAAACTTGTTCATACCAAAGAGGCCAGCACACTTGCCAATCGAACCCTTAGACTTGAAGTCTTTAGGGAGCACTCGAATCTTGAAGCCTTGAGGCTGATCCTCATACTCCGTTGTCTGGACTGATGTTTTGTGGTAGGGGTAGTACTGTTCGTTAACAATCCCAGCACTATTGTAGGCAACCTTTACACCATAGAAATCGTAGGTTGCCTTGGATACCTTTCGACTAGGCATCGCTTCACTCTTGAACTCGTTAATTACCTTCTCTACCAACCAAGCGCGATTATCGCCCGTGTTGGAGTCGTTTGATCGTAGAGAGGAAGGTTTGACTTCATCGAACTCTGCGTCTAGGTCTTCGTAACCACTCATTGAGTCTCCTTTTAAATAAGCCTTAGGGCAGTCAGGGGTATAACAAAAGCTGTGTCCATCATCGTAGACTGCTCTGTTATCCTCACTGCCGCAAAAGGTGCATGAGATATGTTCAACTATTCTTGCCATCGTTTGTTCCTAATAAAACTCCTTATAAACTTAAGGTTGTTTTCTGAAATGTCTTCTTTTGGAGCAAACCTTACAGGGCCAATCTGTCCGTTATACCAGACAGGAATCTTTCCACAAGGTTTGTAGTGTGTCATTACTCCCAAGACCATCTGAGAGTAAGCCTCTGAATAGTACAAGCCACCCTTGGTCTTATACAGGGACACCATTGTAAAGTCAAAGTTCTCCTTACCTTGAGCCTTGATGTCTGCGTTGAGGTGGGTGGAGGAGCCTGTGTAGGTTCTCCAAGAGTGAGACTTGTTGTAGTTCTTAGAACGTTTAGCACCCCTAACTCTGAACTGTTTCTTACCACAGTAGAACTGTTTGGTTGCCTTGTTTTCAATAACATAGACAAAACCAAAGTAGGTTTCATCATCAGCGTCCTTTGGCAGGGGACCAAAGTACTTCCAGTGACCTAAATCAGTCTTTGATAAAAGCATCATACCGCTCCCGTGGGACCTTGAAGTGGTCATCTTGGTAGCGCCAAATGTGAAGTAGTCGGCAGTTCAACAACATTGTATCGTAGCCTTCTTCTCCGTAGGCTTTATCATAGGCTTTACAGACAGCCCTTTCATAGTCTTCGGGTTCAACTTCAGCAAGAATAGCTTCAGCTTTCTTTGGTCCAACTCTCCAGATTCCCGGTATGTTATCAACGTTATCTCCCATGAGGGCTTGTTTCCAGTAGAACCAGTTGGCATACTCAGGGGTTACCTCGTAACTGTGAGGCCCTTTGGTTGGGTGGATGTTACAGTAGTGCCAACCCGGAATACAGTCGAGGTCTTTATCAATAGAACAGATGAAGAACTCTTTGTTTTCCTTTTCACACTCTAACGACCAGATACGAATTAGGTCATCTGCTTCACACCCTTCAGAAACAATAGTGGTTTCCATAGAAGCAATGTGCTCATGCAAGTCATCAAAGAAAGGTGGCTTGTTGTCACGCACTGTTGTACGCGTGGAGGAAACCTTATACTCAGGATATAAGTCCTTTCGAAAGTTGGTTGGACCGCCTAGAGCAATAACATGTTCTGTAGTAAAGTTGTCTTCTAAAATAGAAGCAATAAGTCTATCGATGTTAGCAATCGCTTTGACTTTTCCTCTCTTGAGGAAAGAAGTTTCTGCTCTTTCAAGCTTCTTCTCATATTTTTCTTGGGAAAGCTCACCCATCAACAGCCGCTCTTTTAGACCTTTCAGATACTTTTTATAAGTAACCTGCACAGGCCAGTAAGCTTGGTAGATTAGTGGATCTCCATCAATTAGAACAATCATTTTTTCTCCTTATTCACCGTGTTCTTCGAACTCTTCATCAAGGTCTCGAATTGCTCGCCGGAGACCCTCGGCGTCTAGGGTCCCCTCCTCAAACATTTCTTCGAGTTCATTCATAGCTTCGTCGTACCAGTTAGACATAAATTTTCCTTTCCTATGGTCATTAGGCGGCAGTATTTTTCCACCTTTGTTTACTTGGGGTTAAGGGGCAATACCTTCTTCCCAATCCGGGATAGCTCGACGTAGGTCTTTGTACTCTTGTTCTGTTTGTAGTTTACGAACCATCTGATCGATAACCCAGTCCTTATGGTGAGCACCGCCAATCCAGCCAAAGTCTACAGCCAAGCCTACAGCGTCTATGATCTTGCTTCGTTCTGTCATTTCTTCCACGGTTCAATACCCTTTCTTTGGGTTAAGAAGACGGTTTTCGAGTTTAGCAATACTGTGTTCCATGAGGCTTTCAAGAGTGTAGCCACGCTGATGAGCAAGAATAGCAACGTACCAGAGAACGTCACTTAGCTCATCAGCAATTTCTACCGTCTTACGCTCCCCTTTACGGACTTCTTTCATCCGCTCCTTCATGACTTCACCGCACTCGCTGGCAAAGCCAACGTAGAGGGTTTCTTTTGTGGTGCCTTCCTCAACAAAGTTGAGCGCCAGTTTAGTATACATTTCTGGTGTCATGCTTTAGCCTCTGGTTGAATTTGGTGGAAGCCTTCAGGGGAATTCAGGGAAGCAGCCATGTCTAAGAACTGTTTGTAGCCTAGTTCCAAAAGATCATACTCGTTTTTATCTTCATTCCACTGACGCAGGTAGACTGTATTCTCCTCATCAATGATAATCTGGACGTCCTCGAAGTTGTCATACTCATCGAGAACAGTTACAACAGCAGCATTTTGAAAGAACTCTACTGTGTACATTTATTTCTCAACATAGTTAGCCTCAATTTCTTTGTTAAACTCTTGGCAGAGGTAGTTGTGCATGAACATGGCGCACATCATACCGTTATCCTTGTGTATACGTAAAAGGTCTTCTAGGTTGCCCTGCGTTGTGGGGGTGTAGAAGAAGTTTACTGGTTGGAATTTAGTCATTTTGCTGCCCCTAGGTTTACTACCTCTGTGCCGTAGCCAGAGCCAATTCTTAAAAAGTAGTTGATAGCTTCTTCGTATTCCTGACCTGTGTTTGCATAAAAAGCTGTCTGCAGGTTGGCAACCCTTACCGCTTCCGTGGCTGGATCAATCAGGTGGAACCCCACGGGGACCGATGTAGAACTTACCCCCTTTGTTGTAGTATCTTTCATAAATGTTCTTCAAACCTTTCTTATTGGAGTGTTTCCGAACCCACATACCAGTTGCGGGTTCGAAGTGTTTTTTAAAGAAGTTGTCTAGCTTGATGTTGCCAGTCTTCACTTCGGGCTGAATGAGATACGAGATACGATCGAACTCTGCATCAGACATGATGGAGGTATTCTCATACTCATAGGTGTAGGCTGCAACTGCGAGGCGTATACGATTGCGGATTTCCTCGTTGTATTGAACCCCCGCCTTAGGTAGTGCTTGAAAGAGGGAAAGCTGCTCATTGTCTATTTAAGCCTCCCCCCAACTTGTAGAAAGAGTTCTGTGTACATGCCCATAAAAGGCTCCTTTGTTCTGTTAGTGAACTTCGTAGTAGTCGTTTCCGATTTTGCAGTCGCCACAAGTCATGAAATCAATACCTACCTCCTTAGGTGCCTCTTCAAAGCATTCAATCATAATCTCTCGTGCTCGTTCCGCGTCGGCCTCGTCTACCTCATAAGTTACCTCATCGTGGTAGAACAGCAAGATTTTAGCGTTAGGGAGTTCTTCCTTAAAACGCTCTTCAATCATCAAGATAGTCAGTTTCATGACGATCGCTTCAGCACTCTGAATCAGGTAGTTAAGGGCCTTATGCTCCGTTTCACAGAAGACAGGACGCCCATCAAGCCCAACAATGAAGCCTGTGCTGGCGACATCGAACTTGGTATCGTTGATAAGAGAGTCAAGCTTAGGGTAAGCCTTCTGGAACTGCTCTTTCAAGGCAGCACCAATTCTCTCAGAGAGGCCAAGAATACGGGCCAACTTAGCACCCCCAGCACCATACAGGAAGGCAAAGATAAAGGGTTTAGCCAAGGCCCGTTCAATGGCAATGTGACTGGTACTACTCTTAAGACTGTTTACAGCCTTAGAAAGAATGTCTGCGTTCTTCTGGTGAACGTCTCCAGTAAGTACCTCTTGTGTGAACTCTGGGTCTTCCATGTAGTGAGCAAGCAACCGTAGCTGACAAGCAGCGGAGTCACCAGAAACCAACACACGACCCGGAGGAGCAATAAAGAGCGCCCTGATCTCAGGACCTAACTCCGCCTTACCTGAAGGTAGGTTGGCAATAATCTTGTGGGTCTGTCTAAAGGTTGGAGTACCAATGTTAAAGACATCCCCGTGGAGACGACCCTCTTCATCGATGTGGGTGAACCACCCTTCTATGATAGACTTCCTTGATCTTAAGGTGTAGTACTTCATAAGAAGCTGGCCAATTTCTCCCAGAGGCTCTAAGGAGCTATCTGAGAGCTTAGCTGACTTCTTTACAAACTGTCGTCCCACCCTCTCCCAATTCCACTCGTCAGGCTTCCACCCGATGGTGTACAGGTGATTTTTAACCGTAGTAGTATTACCAACATCACCATCAATAAAATCAACCCGACAAAAGCCCAGAGATTCCCGAAAGAAAGGGCTAGAATTAACATCGGTGTCATCAGGAAGGCCAAACCAATTGATAAGGTGCTGATTAAGTTTTCCTGCTTTTGTATAAGTAGGTGTTTTCGTTTGACCATGGCGCTTTCCTGTTATTGGTTCAAAGTCAGTCTTTGTGTCAGGGTCGATGACTTTTACTGTAGGGTTGAGCATGGGGTTAATGAAGTCTCTTGTGGCTTGGATTTCTTCCTCAACTTTAATGAGGAGTTCCTCTGCGCCCTCTTTATTGAAAAGCCAGCCATTCTCAGACTGCCTTGTCATAACTTCATCCATGCGAATTTCGTTGGTTAAGGCTGTCAGAACGCCCTTAGAGCCTGAAGACTTGATGTACTTAACAATCTCTTTACGGAGGTACTTGTAAACTAGAAGACCAAGCCGCACGTCTTGCTTCATATAGTCAAACATCTCAGGGTTGAAGGTTTCGAAGCCGCCCTTATAGTCACCCTTGTAGAAGGTACCTCTAAGTTCCCTAAACTTCTCAGCATTAGTTTTGTTACCTTGACGAATAGCTTTAGCTAAGGAAGCCTCGTTCTGCTCTTCAAAAAACTTACCCCAAGCACCCAGAGAGTGTTTACCGTTAAACCTCTGGAAGTTCATTACCTGAGACATGACCAAGGTACACTGTATATGGGCTTTTGGAACCCAGCTTTCCCCTGAGAGTGCCTTGATCTTTTGTAAAGCAGGAATATCATAGCCGTTGATGTTGTGGGCCACAATAGTTTCTGCTTCATCTAGCAAGGCTAGGAACTCATCTAGTTGGTCTGGACCGTACCAGTACTCTCTACCTGAAGCAACGTCAATAGCCCCTCCGCAGTGAAACTTAGAAACTCCTCGTAGGAGGTTGTTATTCTCTGTGTCGAAAACTAGGATCATTAAAAGTCACCTACGAAGTCGCCCATCTTACTATTAGCTTTTTGTATGAAAGCGAACGCGTCGTCAAGGTCTGGGCTTCTAACTTCGTCATGTCTATCAAGAAGCCTACCTGCTTCTTCAAGATGAGAAATGACTCGTTGTCTATCTGAGAGTAGCCCTTCTGGGAAGTCACCACGAGGTTCCTCTTTACGGATACCGCGTTTGAACTCGATCTCTTCAACAAGACGGTTACCGTACCAAGCAATCTTTGTAGCGTCTTGTAGTTCGTCATCCTTCCCACCTAAGCGGAAAGAATACTTGAAGACTTGACCAAGGACGTGGGCAATAACCCCTGTATGTCGTGACAGGGCGTACCTCATAATGTCCATATACTCCATACCTTTATAGAGGAACAGCTGCATCACCTCAACACCAAGAATCTTATAGTGCTTTGGGTTGATGACTAGGTCTTTCTCTTCATCAGTTAGGGTGCTGAAGTCACCGTGAAATTTATTATCTGCTGTCATTTAAGTTCCTCTCTACCGTACCAGCTTCCAATAGGCCAGTCGTAAGTTATTTCATTGGGTGCTGTGAGTGTTAAGTTGCTTCCAGAGGGTATGTAAGTGTACCTACAGTCAGCGACGTTATAGTCTGTTTGACAGATACTCTCTTCGACACTGAAAGATACATTAAAGGCGATTACCGCCAGTAGAAACCCCATAGCAAAACTTGCTGGATGGTTGTTCATGACATTACTCCACAAAATGCGCAAGGGTGGCTCTCACCATCCTCTGTTTCTGGCCCTTGGTCGTTACACCAACAGCAGGGTTCTTCATCATAAACAGTCTCCTCTTCTTCACTTTGCATTTTTGAAACTCCAAGTAACACTCTCTGAGTAGTAACCATTGGAAGTTCCCAACCACCGGATTTCTAGTGTGCCACCAAGGCTACGGAAAGTGTAGAAGGTCCAAGTGCTAGACTCATAGGACTCATCCCCATCCTCGGAACGTTCTTCTGCAACAAGAATTGGGTGTCCGATCAAGTCGTTTAGCTCTCCGTAAACGTCGTTGATATCAACACTCTCACAACAGTCTTGGTTGTGGTAGAAGGAGATAGAACTCCCATCACTGAACTTCATTTCAAGTAAGTCTGAGTCTCTATCTGCTCCAGTGATAGATTCTGGTACCTTGCCAATCATATCTTCTACAACTTGGTCATACATTGTTTTGAGCCTTTCTACGCTGTACTTCTTGTTTTAAGTCGAACTTATTTTTAAAACCATAAGCCTGAGCCGCCATTGTTTCGGCTTCCCAGCGACTACGGCCAGCATCGTACTCTAGTATTGCTGCACGTTCTTCGAACAGGTCATCAAGAGTTTGTCCGTCAAGACTCTTTCCCATAGATCTTCCCTCCGGGGTTTGTGTTCCAGATAAAACGATCGTAGGTGTAAGTGAGGCAAGGTGGCCGAAGCAAACCCTCAACTTGGAGGGCAGAGGCTTCTGTCAAACCCTTACACAGGACCTTGAACCCAATCTTTTTGCCCCACTGATTGATCATTTTATCGACCATACGCGGCTTACCAAGCCCTGCAGCGATCTCCTTTTTCGCAATCCTGTATCGTTCCATAATAGCTTCAATTGTTGGAAGGCTTGTGTAACCAACGTAGCCGAGTCCCGGCATACGGCAGTCACGGCTACCATAGAAGCCATCGTAGAAGATGTGGTAAACAATGTAGCCTTCTTCCTTGATTACACTCTTGTATAGCTCTCGCATTTCGTTTGATTTAAAGCTATCTTCCATCCGGTTGTCTTTCATCTTAACTGTCATCGCTAAAGTACTCCCAAAGCTGGTTGAAGAACATGTTAGTATCAGAGTCTACAGTTGAATCGTCCCACTCGCCCTCTGACTGTTCCTCAACAACAAGGCGGATAGCGGCTATAATCTCTTTCTCTCGTTCAGGTGACATCATCAGAAGTACTCCAGTACAGCTTCAATAGCGTCTTCAAGGTTGTAGTGTTTCTCTGAGTACATTGCCTCATAGAACGGGTGAGGGTGATCATCTTCATCACACCAGAGGATAATGATCTTGTTCTTTGTGTGAGCAAACATGACTTCCATAGCCGTTCCGGTTCCTTTGCCAGACGACCGTCGAGCGTCAACAAGCATCACCTTAGAGTTGGCAATGTCTTCAAGGTCTTGTTTGAAGATACGTTTGCAGATGTTCATTCCCTTTACAACCTCTTGTAGGTGGTCTACACCCTGAAGTTGATCATGGAAGGATACTCGTCTCGTTGGATCAAGGCTGTCAATCCCTGCTGCATCAAATCGCTCAGAGGCCTGACGCCGCCAGCTTGTCATGTGGTCTACTGATACGTCTTCCATCGGGCCGCAAAGATACACATGGTCTTTAGATTTAGTCATTTTCCGTATTCTCCAAATATTTGATTGCTCTTAGAAGTGTGTTTTTGTTTTCATAAAACAAACCTAAACCCCTGTTACAGTTGCTACAAAGTATCCCTCTAACAACTTGTTTGTCGTGGCAGTGGTCAACAACCGCAACACCTTCACTACTGTCACCCTTTTTCGTTTGACCTTTGAACTCTATGGCCTTTTCACACAAAGCACAGGTACCTGATTGTTCTTCGAGAAGGGCATTTCTCTCAGGCACAGTTATGCCGTAGTTTGACTTTGTTTGTATACAAGTGTTACAAAAGTTGTGTTTTATTGCATAACCAGACTTTGAGAAGGATATCTTTTTAACAGGGTTAACACAACCTTCGTTGATACACTGTTTCACTCGATTTCTTCCCAACGCTCATAGTAGTGAAGGGTATAGCAGCCGTGGTAGTCTTCATGCTCTCCTTCACCACCAAAGCCCTCGATAGACCTTCGTGCGTAGTCAGCAGAAGCACAGTGCATGACTTCTTCTTGGTAGCCAGACTTGTATTGCTTTAGGACAACAAAGACAAGCCTCTGAGTTCTTGTTTGGTACTCTTCCATAGTTTACTCCAATACTTCTGTTTCATACACCGTATCAATAGCGACTTTAGCGCCACACTTGATGACAGGGTTTCCATCGGTCGATGACAAGATAGTGGCAACGATGTTACCGTCTTTGTCCTTGATAGCCAGCTTGTGTGCTCGCTGAACTACCTTCCCCGACTTGGTTGTAGAGACTCGAATAGCGGGTTCAGGGAAGAGCCAGCCAGCTTTGTTATTACTTGCAATAACGTTCTTGCAGACTGAGATCATCATTATATAAGTCCCCCTAAGTCTTCTACTGAATCAATTAGTTCTAAGGCACCCCACCCAAAGGGTCCGTAGGCACCAGCCCAACCACTTTCTTTTTCTTCAGCGTTAAGTATGTCACAACACTCTTGAGCAATCTCTGGGGTTGTTGTTGCAAAGTGTGGGTCTTCATCACCTTGCCGATAGACAAGAATGATACTAGTCGTTGCCATAGTGTTTCTCCCGTACAAGGCGGCGTAGTTCGCAGAAAGCCTTGAAGTCAGAGCCATTTGTGTAGTGACGCAGGATACGGTACGCAGCGGCAATCATTATAGCCTTCTCGTAGGTTGTTTCGTAAGGGTCGTTACCCTCTGTCTCCTCGAACTCAATTATGTTTTTCATTTCAGTAAGCATGACTTCATAGAGTAGGTCTTCACTGTAATTAGGTTTCATGGGGTTAAGTCCTCTAGTTTGGGGGTGTATTCTGTGTCGGATAGACTCTCAACGAGGGGTTGTTCTACTATCCAGTAGGATAGAGGATAACCAAGTTGCTCGTTGTCTTCTAAAAGTAGTTGTTCAACTACCTCGTTAGCTACCTCTAAGGTAGAGGTCGTGTAAAGAGGGTCTTCTCCCCCCATAGTGTAGATTAGATAAACTTTGGTCATTGTACTTATACTTTCTTAAAGTTGTCAGTAACCTGACCTGAAATGATTTCAAGGTGGAGGTTAGAAATCTGTTCGGGGCTTTCGAAGTATTCAGAATAACCGTCAAAGATTGTTCCACACCAGCTATCCCACCAGAAAGCTGCACCCTTTTCGTTTACAGTCTTGTGGTATTGCTTGGCGGTCTCAATATCTTTCTTGGCAAACTTCTTGTGGTGGAACCCTAACTTCTTGAGGTTATGTACGTCTAAGCAAGCAGTGTCTCTGCCCAAGAGTTGCAGAAAGAACGACGACTTGGTGACTCCGATGCCCCTGATATCCGTTAGCTCACGAGATAGATCTATGGTGCTCTTTGCTGGGTCAAACACGTCTTCAAACAGCTTGATCTTGTCTAAGCGGTTGTAGTCTTTGTAGGCCGTAGCCTTGTTGCCCCAAATATGGCGCGAGAGGGCACCTTCTTTAACGATCGAGTCTGTTACTGAAGGGAGGGTCAAAAACTTTACGCGGATAGAACCCAACATAAAGTAGAAAACACGGTCCATACCGCTGATGCCTTCTTCGAGCACAAACTTCTTGATTTTTGGTAAGTCGTTCTTATACATTCTTGTTCATTCCTAAAATGATAAAAAAGGAGAACCCATTACAGGTTCTCCATTAGTGCTTTCCCTTTTCGGTAAGGGCTATACTCCCCAGTTCGACTTTTACAGTATTCAATAAAGTCTGGGTGGTTTACTGACGCACCCCTCCGTTTGGGAGAGGTACGCCTTCTTTTGGTTCTTTCCAGATTCTACCCCAAGACGAAGCTTTTATAGGTAGATCAGGAACCTGCCGCCATTTTTCAATGGTGCTCATGGACAAGTTCCCTTAGTTAAAAGGGATTTCGTCGTCCATATTGTCATCGTCGAAGTCTTCTTCTTTAGCTTTCGCTTTAGACTTCCCTTTAACAGGGGTCTTTGCAGAAGGAGTCTCATTGATATCATCAATATTACCACCCCCAACGATTTCCATTTCAACAGGTTTAAACTCATCGTCACCACCTGTCTTCTCGAACTTGACGAGTTTTACTGCCTGAATGCCCTTTAGCATTGTAGCAATACCTTCCTCGCCCTTATAAACGTAGTCGTACTGAAAGATACTTACGTTACCGATAGTTTTGTTACCGATAATGTTAGGATCAAGAGTATCCATACCACCACGAACACTAACAGGGGGCATTTCCTTACCGTTAGCCTTTGTGACTTTGCGACGAAGAGTGACTGCGAAGTAAGGCAGACCTGTATCCTCATCTAGAACGTTCTCTCGAACTGGCTCATTCATTTCATCTAGGACTTTTTCGCCCTTGTCATCACGAACAATACGCTTCAGAGGTTTGAAACGAACATTATTCTTCTTCCAGTGTAGAGCCTTTTCTTTGTCAGTGGTACGAACTTGGACTTCCCAGTAGTCTGGTTTGTCATCATCATCGTTCTTTACTGGATCCTCTGGATCACACTTTACCCACCACAGTTCTACGTTTTCAATTACAGCCATAAATTTGCTTTCCTTTTGTTTTCATTTTTGTTGTTGTTTGACCGCGTCGGCAACTGGCCTTGGTCATTAGGCGGCAGTATTTTTTACACAATGATATCATAGAGATACTTATCATTTACATACCACTCACCCCACTCTCCTGTAGCGGGGTTAAGTACTTGAAATGCTTCTTCTTCTGCGTCGAAGGACTCAACGCTAAGAAATTCTGGCTCTGCGTCGTAATCTGGTTTTGAGATTACAAGCACAGGCCGATTTACCTCGTTCATGTATTTGATTAGTTCATCCGTAGTTTGAGCCTGCATTTATGCTCCTACCTTGTGGACTACTTCTTTGATCTTGTACCAATCTTCTTCCATAATCTCTCCATAATAGCTTGTACTTTTGTACTGGTTTCCTGTTTCAAAGGGGTAAAAATAGCCTGTGATTACAGACCCTAAGTTCAGCCCTTGGTATTTCTCGTGGACAAGGAATTCTCCACCGGAGTTTCCTAGCCCGATCGGGTCTAAGATTAACACGTCATCTTCCTCAAGCGAATGAAAACTCTGAAGATCGAACTCTTGTGACATCCAATGTCCCTTTCTCTGGTATAAGGTCTAAGGCATCTAACTGTGCCATTACATATTCTAAAGGTTCCAACTCGTAAAGATCGATAAACTTCTCTCTAACGTGGTAGAAAAGTTGTCCCATGTTACCCGCATGGCACCCAAAAGAATCATGGACAACTGTGATTACGTAGAGAGCATCATGGACGACACTCGCTAGGTGAACAGCATCAAAGCTGTGTACAATGTTTGGTGCTGTACCTGTCTTCTGCTTCTGTTTGTCTAAGGTGGCCTCCTGCCAGATACTTAGTGTCAAACGGATACGCTCTTCCCCGTAGTAGAAGCTTACATCTCTGCTTTTGGGTTTCCTGTAGTTGTGTTGGAAAGGGAACCCAGTTATAGGGAGGGTGTAAGTCAGGTGCCTATTAAGGTCATTCTCCCTAACAGCTAGCTCTTGAAACATTTGGAGCATCCTTGCGGGACCCTCAAGCTTTTCATAGCAGAGGTCAAAGACCATACTACCAAGCATGTAGCCCCACTTGGGTTCCTTGTCTCTAAGGTAGTCACTCATCCCACGAGTGTCTTCTACAACTTGTTCACCCATACCTTGACGTGTACCCCCGTAACCGAGGGTCATGACGTTTCTCTTGAGCATTTTACGCCAAACCTTTTTGTCTTTGATCTTGGACCAGTAGACGGGAAAAAGCTTCTCCCTTAAGGTGTGGTTGTGGTTCTTGTACTCAAGCATAGCCTTCCAAGCTAAAGCCTTCTTCTCAGAGTTGTCTGGGGCAGCTTCTATTACCCTTAAAAGACTAACGTACTTAGAGAAAAGACCCTCAAACTTGTCAACCTCGTCCTCGTCTAAAGCTTTTACCATTTCATTGACTTTAGCCATGGCGGCTTCAGCAATGTAAAGATAGACATCTCCCGGTAGTTTTGAGGGAGTTAGGTTGACCAAAGGTGCAATAGTCTCATCCTTAGACATAGCAACAAGGTGTTGAACACCATTGTTTGACCCGTCAATGTAAACAGGTAGGTTGCTTGGGAAGTCGTGAGGGTTGTTACCTGACTGTACCCAACTATCCAACATGTTGATCTCAACACAGGCAGCAAGGAAAGAGAAAGGCTTATCAGCCTCCATCCAGCCACGGAACTCTTGTGGAAGAGCACCCCAGCGTAGTATATCGTCTATGTTGTCCTGAACCCACTTTACACGATCATCTAGGTCTACTTTATCGTTTCCCCAGACGTTGGCTGCGTGGACACAGAGCCAGTAGTATCCTTCTTCTCCAAGCGGCACGGAGTCCTCAAGCAGAAGCAAGCCCTTGGCATTATCAGAGGACTGCTCGTGAAGGAAAGCTGTGTTAGGGTAGATTCTTCCTCGAAAGTCCAAGTTGTATAGGTGGTAGAATGTGTTATTTTTATGCCTTTCTGCTATCCCCTTGATAGCGTTTATCTCAATTAGCAAAGAGGTTTTCTTTACCGGATCGATCTCTCTTGAAAACTTAAAAGGCGTCTTTTCCCAGTGCATACTGGCCTTGAACACTTCGAATACTGGTTGGTTAATACGCCAGCCTGTGTTGTTTAGTTTGTTGAGAGTGTCCTTAATGTAGGTCAACTCAAGGTTTTTTACCTTTTGGATAGTATCCTCTGAAGCGTTCTTGATCAGAGGATACTTAGTTATAGGGTGAAGAAACCCTTCTTCCCAATCACCTACAGGTCCCGCCGAGGGAAATAGTTCCACTTTGTCCCTATTTACTGACTCTAAGAGAGAGTTAATTGCGTCAGTGTTAGTTACATAGATGTGGTAGGTTGGGTACTTTGTCTTCTTTCCGTTCCTCTTCTTTATGTGTTTTGCTTTGTATTTAAGGTAGCCCATCTCAAAGTAAGAGACAAGGGTGAACCATCCGAGGTGAGACATCTCAACCTCATCGCTGTCCAAGTTGAAACGACGACTAATCACTCCACCCATTTTTACTGTCAGGGCCGACAGAGAGGTGTTACTCTCTAACGCGGTAAGGATGTGTCCGTAGGTTGCCTCAATGGCTTCCTTACCGTCCTTACCATAAAGCTTCCAAGATTTCTTGCGCTTGTCCACGTTTTGTCCCGTTTTGTCTAACAGGTATCGTTGGCGAAATTCAAAGTCTTCGCATAACAGTTCTAGTGCTGTTTTCATCTTACTCCTTCTAAAAGAAAAAAAAAAAAGGTTAAGGAGAAACCCCGCCCCCGAAGGGGCGAGGCAAGGGTTATTTACTTGTTCGCGTAAGCACGAGACAAGTTGTAGTTATGAATCCAGTAGTACACTGAACTCAAAGAGACACCATAGCGATTAGCAGCTGCTTGAGGGCTGTAATCAACTGCATACATGGCGGCTGCTAGACGCATCTGATCAGGATAACCTTTGTTTGCTGGAACATCATAAGGGGTGCTTGTTACCTCTAGACCGCGCTTCTTGTACTTAGTCTGCACAAAGTCATTAGCATAGCCGTAGGTTTTAAGCCAGTTCCAGACAGAAGTTTGACAAACCTTATGACGATCAGAGGCTTCTTTCATATCCCCAAGGATAATAGCTGTCTTACAAACCTTTCGGCGGAAGCTTTCTGAGAAACGAGTGTAACCTCGCCGTTTAGTGTGACGCTCCACCTCCCGAACAGGCTCCATTTGAAGAACTTTGTTTGTTGGGATGTACCGTGTCTTTGCTGGGTCCTTGTACTTTGCCTCCCGAACAGGCTTTTTAACAGGGGTTACCTCTGTACCATGAGGAACCCACCAAGGGCAGCCCACACCACCCCACGACTTCCAGTTATCTTGGATAAGGAACAGTGTGCCTTTATGAGAGTTGTTCCAACAATCGACGTAGCTGCCTACTTCTGGTTGGAGGTCGAAAAGGGTCTTAGCCTCGTTTACATGTTTGACTTCTAGCATAGTTTCTCCTACTGCTTTGTGATAAGGGTCTCAAGGACCAAGTTCTTTGTTTCTCGTACTGGTTCAATGAAGGCCCGTTCAATTCCGACTTCCATACCAAAGTCAATAGCGTCTGCCAGTTTCTTGGTGTAGCTCTTTTTGTTTTGGGTTTCTACATCTACAATATCTTCGATACACAGTTCGGCCTTTTCAAAAGCTTCTTCGATAGTATCTCCATAAGCAAACGCATAAGAACGATCGCCATCAAACTTAATAGGGCTTGTGCAGCTACAATCTAGGGCCACTGTAATGCGCCCGTGAGTTCGGAGGTGAATCCCAACCTCTGGAACTGTGAAACCCTTTTCGGACATAGTCGCTTCAAGTTCAACGCAACGGGCAAGGATCTCAGTTATTGTAGTCATAGTCATTCTCATACTCCTGTTCAATGAGGTTATCCATGTACTGTCGTAGGTCCCCAGCCATGTAAGGCTGAGGTTTGGCTTTTAGAGGCTCGTAAGAGTAACCCCACTTTGCGTCAATAGCCCCAACCAAGGAGCTAAAGGCGTTGTTATGACGCCGGATTTCAGGCGCGGAAAGGTCGAAGTCTTCAGGTAGGTCCTCTGTTGAAATGTTTGCATTTTCGAAGAACTTACCTACAATACTGCGATCAACAATAATGTAGGTCCCGTTAGGGAAGTTTACTTTAACCTTCAAAGTCTGTTCCTTTCCAAAGGGTTTCTTTCAGTACTTGGCGAACTTCATCTACACCAGAAGTTGGTGCAAGTTCTCCAAGCTTGTAGGCGATCTCTAAACACTGTTGCATAGGAACATACCCAGCAACGTCATCGTGCTCAGAGAGGACAACCCAAGGGTGTCCTTCACCCCACAAACCAAGTTCCACCTCGTTTAACCTAGTGTAGGAACCCTCCCGCCAAGTAGCAGAGAGAGTGAACCCGTTGGAAAACTCGATGTGAAGGTGGTCTGAGCGGCTGTTTCTGATCTCGGTTGTCATAGTACGTTTACCCCTTCTAAGAGTACAGCTAGGTCTTCATCTGAGAGAAGTTCTTCTCCCAACAGATCGTCCTCATCGACTTCCTCTGACTTGAACATGTTGTCCCACTCATCAGGAGTGATCCCTGTTTTGAGAAACTCACGGTCATCCGCATCAAGGTCTGGGAAGGCGTCCTGAAGCAACGTCCCCGCTTCGTAGTCTCGGAGTTGTTCCATTGTTATATCGAGGTCCAAGGTGTTGGTATTGCCTGAGACCATTGATGTGCGTGTAATTTTCATGCTTCTACTCCATTGTATTTTAGTTTGTAGTCTATTGCGAGGTTTTTAAGTTGATCTTCCCACTGCTCCGGAGGGGAGTTATCATGGATTGATTGGAGGCCTTCAAGGAAATGACCGTCCAAAAACACCAAGCTATTCCCAGCGGGGAGTCTCTCTTGGAGCCAGCTGGCAGCCCTCCCCTCAAAAGATTTGGTGTATTCTTCATCGGTAATGAGGCAACCAACTGCGCACATCATACCGTTGTCTCCACGGTAAGCACAGAACAGACTACCGTCATCGGTCCTGCGTGAAGAATCGTGAGCTTTAGCACCTTGTTTGCGAAGGTGGGCCACAGCTTTATCAAAGGCTTCTTGATGGTTCATAGTTACCTCCAAGGGGTTTCGTTGGTGTAAAAAATGTGATAGCCGTACTGACCATCAAGGGTGTAGACATCGTTCCAAAAAGGATCAATGCTTGCAGTGTGGTAGTGGGTTGAGGTGATAGAGGTGCTGTTAGCATTGATAACATCCCCAGCAATTAGCTTAGACATGTGTTGAGCCTCCCTATCAAAGTAGGTGTCGTACTCAGCCATATCATCAGACTTACCATCGTGGGTAAAGCTGAACTGTTTATCCTCGAACACAACCTCACACACAGTGTCAGGGTAGCGTTCATCTTGTACACGGTTTATAACCACTTCTGCAACAAAGTACTGTGCATCAATGGGTTCGTTACGTGCTTCGAAAAAGATGGCCGTAGCCAAACAAAGTAGTGAGGTCATGTTAGTTTTCCTTATTTGTTTTTAGATTCTTCGGAGAGTTGGTTAGGGAAGCTCCAACCCATATTCAGGGCAAGGGCTTCTAGTTCGTAGCGACGGACGTCCTTACAACCAACACGGATCATGTTCTTTTGTACTGAAACGTTGTGGTTTTGGCCAGCGATGTTTTGACTGAAGCTGGCCTGCCCCTTGAAGCCATTGTCTGTATCAAACCAAGACTGTGAGACGTTCTTCCACAACCGCTCAACAACGTGATGAGCAGAGCGACTATAACCCATAGCGATATCTTTTGTACCGATACGGAACTTATCCTTTGGGTTAAACTCTTCAGTTTGATCATCAAGCTTATACTTATCCGAAACCTTCGCAAAGCGAGTGGACTCGATGAAGGTCAGAAGGTCCCCAACCGCACTAAGATTTGCTTCTGTCTCTGCTGGGATAGGGACTCCGTGCTTATCAAGGGAGGCGCGGAGTAGCTCTACTTTCCCTTGCAAAAGAAGACTCTTTAGGTTTGTCAGGGTAAAGGTATGGTTAAAAGCTGCAAGCTCAACAAAAACTTTATCTCCGTGTCCTTCCTCTTTCAGATGGTACATGAAATCAATAGACTCCAAGAAAGATAGCTTCTTAGAAGCGTCTGCATCTACAAAGCAAGTTTTTTCTGTTACAACGTAGTTCGGGAAGTTAGCCATTGTGTTCTCCAGTTTGTTTAGAAGTCAATCTTTTTACGTTCACGGAGGTTATAGAGGGTAGAAGCTTCGTGGTAGCTGATGCCTTTTTCTCTAGCAACCTTTCTAACAGCCCCCTCTCTAATACTTGCTTTTTCTTCTTCCGGGGTTTTGGGGCGGCTTCCGTAGAACTCTATAGCAGCTTCAGAGTAATCGTCATAGTCTGTAGTTGTAGTAAACCCCCACTTGAGGTCTGTCCAACCCTTCTGCTGGGCTTCTTTGTAGACGTTTTCAACGAAGTTTTTGAACTCCCTTACAGTTCTAATGTTACAAATGTCAAAGGTTTCGTACTCAGTGTGTTTCAAAGACATGTTATGTTTCCCTAAATGAGGTCTTGTAGTTTGATTAAAGGGGTAGTATCAACTATTCCGGCCCGCTCACGCACAAAGATAGACTGGGAGTTACCGTGAAAAATGTTGTCTTCGCAGTCTACAGCGTACTTAGAGACAACCACTTTCCGGTTAGCTTTCTTGAACCACTTTTCTTCAGGTATGTGCCAACGATCAGGAGAAATCCACTTGGCGGCTTGTTTTAGGGTTCTAAAGCCAAAGTACCAATCCCAAGATTCTCCGTGGTGTTCTAGGTATTCCCAAAACTTACTTAGCTTTGGCTCTTCTTGTTCCCTGTGAGGGCCGGGGCAGTGGGTCTGCTCGTGGAACCAAAAAGGTAGTTCCATGTAAGCTGTAGAGTACATACCCTCGTTTGTTTCAGGGTTTTCTATCCTGAAAATCTCAAGACTTTTCATAGTCAGATCCTTCGTAGTGGATTTTGAAATCTTCGATGTGGTTATATAAACCCTTATCTTTTTCGTAGTAGTCGGAGGAGATGCCCCAAATCCTATAAGGACGTTGTTCAGGGTATCCCTTTATTTTTACAAGGCTCTGGTAGTCATTGAAGTGGGGTGGTAGTTCATCAAGGATGATCTCTGCGACTGCCCCTTGACTTAGATAGACTGCCACTTCAAAGCTGTCACACCAAAATATATCGTTATGGTGTTGGCACCCTTCACCGAGAGCTATGGCTTCTGGGAAGGTGGTCCCACGGTAAAACTTGAACATTACTTGTCCTTTGTTGGGTTGTTGTCATTGTGCCGGACTTTGTACAGAGTACTCCGGCCTCTGGTTGACTATCAACAAACTTCTTACTGGTTCTTGCTGAAAGAATCAACAATGTAGTAGGCGTTCCAGATTAAGAAAATTGTCATCATGAGGGTTTTTACCCTTTCTTTTTGTTTTTGGCCTCTTCAGGAGGCGGGTTGAAGTAGTTAAGTACTTGGACAAAGAACTTGAAGTTCTCTGGTAGAAAGAAACCTATAGCAAAAGCTAAGGAGACTGCACCCAAAGCAGGGAACAGCATGTAGTAAACCACCGCGATCGGCCCCATAAATCCGGGCAGTGTGAAGAAGACAGGGGTTGACTTCTTGCCCTTACCACCTTTTGGTGCAGGGACGATCATTGCAGTAATCATTGCAAAGAAGAGTCTGATTAGGACTCCCTCCACTCCTTCCAGAAGTATGTAGGTAATCATAGTAGTAGTTCCTTTAGTCAGCTAAGACCCAGTTACGGCCTTGGTTAAAAAGTTCAAGAGTCTTAGAGGAGGTTGTATTCCAAGCGTTGCTAGTCGCCGTTGTTGTTGCACCCCAAGCTTGTGAGGAAGTATCTGCTACTTTCGTAGTAGTGTTTTCCCACTTGGTAGCGACTGCTTCCCAGTTGATAACAGCATCAGAGCTAGTATCTTCACGCGCTTCTTCGATTAGAGCAAGGTACTCCTGACGCGCCTCTTCACGCGCTTCTTCGACTAAGGCAAGGTACTGAGTACCCATAGCAACAAGTTGCGCGTAGTTGCGGCGCTGTTGTTCTCCGATGAGTTCCTCATAGTCCAGCGAAGTTTTGTTGTAGGAAACAACTTCTCCGTACTTGTAAGCAGCAGTCCCGAAGGACGCAATGCTCAGAAGCATAACAAAAGTGCCAAGTACTACCTTAGCAACGCCGAGTGTTTTTGTTTTGATAAAGTCAATCATTGTAGTTCTCCGGTTAGGGTTGGGTTGGTTTTTCTATTATAGATGCGCTAGCTTTCTCAGTTTCCTCTGAGGAGTTTTACTACAGCTTCTAGTTCGTCGCGGCCCATGTGGCCAAGCTTTCCGTTGTAGCGGTTCTTCACAAGAAAGAAGTCATCACCCATAGAGAGGGCAACAATGCTAGAACGCCTTTGAGCAAAGGTGAGTTCTGTAGAAGTCCTACTTTGGTAGTAGCTTCCATCCTTGTCTTCTTCAGGAAGAATGATAAGAACATCTTCCTTGTATTCTTCGAAAGTACGAAGTATCCGCTCTCTCTCGAACCCGAAGTGAAACATCATACTGTATTGTGGGTAACCCTTTTGGATAGGGTCGTAGGAGAAGTATTCCATTTTCTTTTCCTTAGCAGTGGACGCGTACGTGGTCATCAGGGCAGTCCACGCAGTTACAGTACAGTTCGACCAAGACTGACAGAGCGCCAGCATAGTCTCCCCAACCTTCCCCTCGAACGAGGCTTTCATACATGTGACGATTCTGCGCCATAGAGAGGATACCGTTAAGGAGATGGTTCTCACACTCACTGGCGATCATGTTGTGCATGTCGCGCAAGTTAAGTTCAGGCATAGCAGCGTCCCACAGGGGTACAACGTTGCTTGTGTAGTTCCGGTTCATGTTACCGATTGAGATATCATAGCTCATTTGTTCAGCTTTCTGTTTGGGGGATGTGGTAGAGGACCTCAAATACATCAGGGTCAGTGTCAGTTGTGTAGCCATAGTACTGGCAAAGTTTATCAGGGGTGGTGTCATAGAGCTTATTATTAAACGCAACTGAGTAGATGTGACCTTTAAGTCTCATGTTCTCCTCGATAGGCTCAATAAGTTTTACGACATCACCAAGACGTAGTTCTAGCTCAAGTACGGTTCCAAATTCTTCTTTAGACATCTTTTTATCCTGTTTAGGTTTCTATTATAGATGCCCTGTTTTTCTCACTTTTTTTAGTCCCAAAATGTTAAAAAAGGCCACCCCGAAGGGCAACCAATTTCATTTCTTTTTACTCCATGAGCGTCTGTTCTTGTTATTATCTGAACGACTCACTTTGCGTAGGTTAGTTGGAGAGTTATTAGAGCGGTTTCTGTCTTTGTGATCGACATCCCCCGTCCTAATCTTCTTTCCTGTTGTCATTTCTTTTACAATACGATGGACGTAGTGTGCTTTACCATCTATGCGGACTGTCTTGTAACCGTCACCATGATTAGTGCCAGCCTCGGAACCCGCAGCCTTTCGACCACGGGATTCCTTCCAATACAGCTTTCCGCCTTGTTGCTTGAAAAGCTTTTTCCATTTCTTCATAGCTTACCTTCTAAAGTTGTTCTCCTTGTTCTGACGGTTCACACCACCCGCAATCTGAGGAATCATACTCATGATCTCTTGCTTAGTTTGGCGAGAGATATCCCCTGTGACGTTGATTTGGAAGGTCTGGGTAGAACCCCCACCGTTACCAGAGAGGAAACCTTTTACCTTGTCAGCAGGAACAACAAGTTCACCGGGGGTTAGCATTGCAGGAACAGAGTCAATGTCTGTCCTTGAAGTTCCCATAGAGGGTACAAGACCCCCTTCACTGAACCCCAAGAAACCTAGGCCAGCAGTAATTGCACCGCCGATACCACCTCCACCCCCAAAGCCTTCCATAACGGAAGACATAAGGTCACCAAGCGTACTTGAGATACCTTTAAAGAAGTCACCGAGGCCAGAGAAGACACCAGAGAAAGCGCCCTCGTCACCGAGGTTCTCAGAAATAGTCTCACTAGTTTTACCACCTAAGCCTTTAGCCCAGTCAGCAATTCCTTCGAAACTGTCCTCCAAGAAAGTATCCAGACCAAGCCCCTCAAAGAGAGCCTCTGTGAAACTCTTAGAGAAGGTGTCAAGAACATCATAGGCCCAAGTCTGTGCTAAGGCCAAGAAAGTCTCACTACTAGCTTCCCCTGTAAGGATGTCAAACAGAGCACCAGAGAAGGCATTTTGGAAGTTGTCAGCATAACCTTCAGCAACTTTCTCTGCTTCGGTTTGTTCAGGCGCTTCTCTAGGACCATTACCACCAGAAGTAGATGAACCGCCCTCAGTGATAGAGGTCGCGCCACCTTCTAAGGAAACTTCAGCGTCATTCGCTCGGAGTTCTGCAAGCTTAACTTCTGTAGAACTGATGATCCTTCTCAAGTTAGAGATCTGACCCGGATCTCTGTTTTGTTCAGCGGCTATGAGTTCACCACGTAACCTGCGGAGATCACTCTCAAGTTGACCAATTTGAGGATTACCAACTTGGCCTCCTGTAGCGAACTTAGGAACCATACCTCTGTTGAGCATGTCGAGAGTACCAGTACCAAACTTGCTAACAGCAGAAGCTTTAAGTACGTACTCACCATTAGAGAGCATGGCAGGAATCTTGTCATCCGTTGGGCCACCCTCACCAGAGACATATCCTCCTGTCGCAAAGGGTGAAACAACGTTTGGATCCAGTCCTTGAACACCTTGCGGGTTCGCCAGTTCTTCTCCTGAAAACCTAACATTAACATCGAGGTCAATAGGGTCAATACCAAAGAACTTTCTTGCCCAGTTAGGCATACCAGCACCAATAGAGTCCCAGAGGCCCGCGAAGGCGTCTACGATAGGTCCCACCAACCAGTCAGCAACCTGTTGGAAGATGTCCTTAAGGGTACTTGTTAAACGAACACCAAAGTCAAAGATAGCACTGTTACCACCTTGGGCCATAGCGGCTATAAAGGAGCCAGCGAGGCCACCGATAATGGCACCACCAATAACCCCGAAAGGACCGAACATACCTCCCAAGACTCCGCCGATAGCCGCGCCCATTACACCCTCATCAATTGTGTCGATCAGGCCGTTTACGAGAGGGTTGTTTGAATCGAAAAGTTTTCTAAAACCATCCTCAAGAGCAGGCCCAACTATAGCAGCAACGGTAGTGGCAATAGTAAGCCACTTAAAGGCTCTCAGGGCCTTTGTGAAGTTACCACTTAGAGCGCCAGCAGTTTCTTTATTAAAGAGGCTACTGAATAGTATCTTACCACCACCAATAAAGAGTTTGCGCACTTTACCTGAAACGAGGAAACCAACAATCAAAGCACCAATTGTACCAGCAACTCTTTCTGCTTGCTCAGACTGTTTCTTTTCTTCTCCGAAGAGACCGTCAAGAAGCCCGCCGCCCAACGCTTGCAGGGAAGCCTTCAGACCATCAATAAATCCAGAAGCGATTTCTCTACTACCCTCTTCACTTCTAAAGAAGCTACCAAGGAAAGTACCAATACCGCGACCAAGGCTTTCAAGAGACTTTTGAGTTACGGGGCTGTTCAAGATGTCCGAAGAGAACACCAAGCCAATACCTGCTACAGCAAGGGTTTTGAAAGAGAGACCTGTTGCAAGCTTTGCGATAAAGGCAGTAGCCACGGCTCCACCTGCAAACTCAGCATCGGTTAGGACACGATCGATAAAGCCTTGTGCAATAAGACGACCATGGGAAGCAGCATCAGCAACAGTAGCAACAACAAAGGCTGCTCCTGCGGCACCTCTTGTCAAAGCACTACCAGCGATAGAACCCCCAGCTACCCAGAAGGAGTAAAGAGAATCTATAGCATCAGCAAAGCCCTGACTTAGGCTCACAGTAATGTTTGCTACACCGTTACCAAGCATGTCTAGAAGCTTACCAATAGGTGATCTTTGGGTTTCCAAAGCAAGAGTGCGAGGGTTGATTACGGTTTCGTTTAGAGCAAGAACTTGACCAAGACGCTCCCTGAGAACCTTAGTACGGTTAATAGCGTAGTCAATGCCTTGGCCTAGAGTATTCCGCTGTGTGACGGTGCCACTCGGAGTTTCAAAGGTTGTGTTAGTGAGGAGGGTAGAAAGTTGATTCCACTTTGTACTAACGTCCTCATAGAGACCTTCGAAGAATCCAACGATCGTAGTACCCCACGTTGTAAGCTTAGTGACAACTAAGGCAAGAGCGTCGGTAAACATGGGGCCAGCGATGCCCCGAACACGTTCTGAGAAGATATCCCACCATAGGGAGTTACCTGTGATCTCCATGTAAAGCCAGTAGAACCAGTCCTTGATCTTATGAACGAAGGCTTTTACACCTGAGACAACTGCGTCTAAGGAAGGGATAAAATCTTCAAGATTCAAGGCTTCTACTTTAAGAGAAATACTCTCGTAACCTTCTGAGAAGAAGTCTGTGAGGGTTGTTTTCAGCCTACCTAGAGGTTCTGTGACTGAGGTAATATCTATATCGAAGTTCTCTCTAAAGAGCCGCAGGATAGTATTCTTAAAGTTGTAGAAGTCGTTTGTGATAAAGGCTAGTTCAATGCGGTATCGTTGTGCCCAGTAGCCGATGTTGTCTGCAAAGAAGCGGAGACCTTCTGTAGCTAGTTTAATACCCTCAATTAGGCGCTTGGAGAAACCAAACTCTTTATCAAGGTTAGCAACCGCCCTAGTGAACTCGTCTTTGAGGATGGTTGTAAGACCACCAACGGTTTCTTCTAGGGTTTGGAATTCTTCTTCAAGGGTTCCATACTGGCTGATGATAGCATCAAAGACTGTTTCAGCTTCTAGTTTACCATCCTTTGCCAACTCACGGAGTTTTCCAAAAGGAATACCCATACCATCGGCAATAGCACGAGCCAAACGAGGCATCTGCTCTAGGACCGAGTTGAGTTCTTCACCACGAAGCTGACCAGAAGCAAGACCCTGACCAAGCTGAATGATAGCAGCGTTAGCAGACTCTGCTGTAGCGCCGGACAAAGTAGCTGACTTAAGCACTGCTTCCGTAGCCAAGAGAAGTTCGGCAGTACTACGACCAGAGTCAGAAAGGGCTAGACCAAAGCGGTTGAAAGTTTCAGCAGCGGAGGCTATAGGTAAACGAGCACCAGCAGCGATACCATAAAGCTGTTTAAGTGTACCTCCAAGCTCATCACCGCGACCAACAACGAGGGCTAGTTTGTTCTCTAAGTTAATCAGAGAGTCGGAAGCGTTAGCAATCCCCTTTGTTAGGGCTGAACCTGTTACCGCAGCCGTAATACCTAAAGCAAGGTTGCGGAAACCACGGGTGACCTTTTGTGTTGTGTTGTCGATGCTTGTGATAGAACGTTCTAGGCGAGAGAGGTCTGCTCTTGCTCTTGTGCTATCGGCACTAACTCTAATTCTTACGCCACTCATGGTGTAACTCCTTAATAAAAAAGCCCCTGAAAGTATCCCTAATGAAGGGACGCCATCAGGGGCAAGTAGGGATTATGATAAGATTCCAATACGTATCAGAACTTGTTCGATAAAATAGGCTGGTGCTTGTTTGCTACTACCGTTGTTTAGGTAAGAAATATACTCAACGTCGTTGACGATTACTGCACCGGAGTAACCATCAATGTCTTTAACGTTATCACTTTGCCAACCGCGTCTTGCCTTACCTGTCTTCACAGGAGTCACAATAGCGAGTTGTTGTGTAGCGTAGTCAATTCTGTCTTCGATCTCAACATTAGCGAGGGCGACGACTTCTTTCTCAATTCGGGCAAGTTCTTGTTTATAGTTTACCACTTCGAGAGTTACGATTGGAGTTCTTGCCATTTACTTGCCTTTCACTTCAAATTTTTGACCATCACCCCCAACTGCGTTTAGCATCATGTTGAGGAACTTACCTTTTGGAACGGCACGGTCGTTAACTATTTTGTCTTTCTCAGCCTTCTTTAGAGCTGCGATGGAAGCAAAGGCTTGCTCGGGCTTTCCCTTGTAACCAAAGGTAGACATAATCATGTAAGCTCTGTAATCTTCTCTCCACCCCACAGGGCGTTCTTTGAAGAAGGTAATCCACTTTCTAAACTCTGTGTAGGGCATTTCATCCATCATTTGATAGACTGGCATACCTAACTCATGAGCAATCTCGAAAATTACTTCTTCTTCGCTGGTGAGTTTCCCACCTCTGCACCTGCACCATCAGACAGGCCACAGTAGGCTAGAATCTGTTCGGAGAGAAAGTTTAGTTCTTGTGGGGGAAAGGTGTTGAACTGTTCATCTGTCATGTCTTCTGCATCAACGACTGCCATACGTAGTACGGAGCGGAGAACATCCATTTGTTCAGATTCTTCTTTAGCGTTCTTGATGATATCACGAAGTTTCATAACACTATCGATGGAGAGTTTACGAATTGTAACCTTGTCCTCCATGAAGTCAACTTCTTTTGTCTGTACTTTACCAATGAGGTGTTTCATAGCTTATCCTTAATACTGTGTTTATTTCTTGAATAGGGCGGGGTTTTCTACTTGAAAGTCATCAAGCATCTTACGAAGTTTGTGTAGCACGTCGAGGGTTTCCATGATCTCACGACCTGTTTCATTATCATTTTCAAAGTCCTTGAAGCGTTCAAAGGTCTTGCGAATACTGATATCGATACTACGGCGCATGTGACGGAAAGTTGTACGCATGACGAACTGTTTGCTGAACTGGTAGATTTTAGTCATAATACTTCCTTTAGAAAGGGAAGCCCCGAAGGACTCCCCCTTAAGTTGTTAAACAGCGGCTACAGTTGCAGGACCAGCAAAGTCGGACTGCGAAGAGAGCGTAACGGTTGCAGTGGTTGCATCTGTCAACTGTGGGTTGACCAAGATTGCTTCGATCTTACCAATGAAGTAGAACTCAGTGTTCTCTTGGACGATCGTAGCGCCAAGGCTTGTTGCCAAGTCGATAGGGCCATTGGACATCAGAATGCGGAAGGCAACCTGTTGACCTTTAAGAGCCTCGAAAGCAAGCATGTCTGTCGGCACGTAGTTAACAGTTACTTCCAGAGAAGGAGCATCTGCTTGACCTTGAACCTGCGAAGAGATTGCTTGGCCGTAGACTGGCACGTTAACGATGTTAGCCGGAGTACCAATAGAAGGGAACTCACGGACAGAAGGCATACGAGTAATTTCAGCCGAGTTAGCGGCTACGAAAAGGGCAGCGAATTCTGTAGCGGTGTCAGTGTCCACCGGAATTGTACCCTCAAAGATATCAAGGTAGGTATAGATACCAGCCCCGATTGTGGTAATATGTGTCATTATTGTTCTCCATAATGCGTAAAGTTTATAAAATAGGATGCGCTGTAGAGCGTTGGGTTGTCATTGTCAATCCCTTCCATACTTAAATGGGAAGTCCCAAGCCAAGTTCCGTTGGTAAGTTTCTTGTTTTTGAATACTGTATCGAGGGAATCACTTACAGCCATGATCCTGCCTTGGCCTTCTCCGGCCTTAACAAAGATTTTGACAGCAATAAGACCAGACAACGAGGTAGAGTTACCAAAAGCTTCTTGTTTACCTTCAGAAGGTAACACAGAGAGTCGGCAGTACTCGTTAGGTTTACTGAGTTTTCCGTTGTAGTCAACAGGGACAACCTCAATAGAGAAGGTGGTCCAAGCTACAGAAGACATAACCTCGTAGATGTCGTTAAGTAGGGCTTCATACATTTATGTATTCTCCCTTGCTAGGTCTAGTGTGATTGTGAAACCGTTGTCTGAGTAGTCGCTAATGTTATAAACCTTACCATTAACCTGTAGTTCATCATAGACAGAAACGTCTGGGCCAGACTTCAGAATTGCTTCTGTGATCCGGGCACCAGTAACGGGCACGCGACGGTCTATTAAGATAACCTTTACAGTCAAAGGAGTGGTAGTAGAGGCCGTAGCCGCCGTACCAAAGTTATAACCAGAAACACTCTTACCGATAAGGGTACCTGTAGAAACTAGGTCACCAGCGGCAGAGAAGGCGCTATTAACACCCGCCGTGATAGTGTTTCGAAGAGACATTAGTTAGCCCTCCACCAAGCATTAGTCGTTCCTCTGCGAGTGAGAGGAATGAGCAGTTTACCTGCCTGTGGGGACCGGATTGGAGTTGAACGGACGTCATTATTGCTATCAGAAAGAGAGATAGACCCAATAGAGATAGACTCAAAGGTCTGGTTTTTCTGCAACATGATGTCTTCATTTTCAATCAGCCAGAGGGCTTGTTCAAAAACGGCAGTTTTCATTAGTTGTGGAACCTCGTCCACGGCAAACGTTACCTCAAGACCTAAACGTTGGTCATAGTAGGTAGCATTTGCGCGTGGCCAAGCTAAGGCTTGAGAGGAACTAACAGCCGAGCCAATCCAAGCATTGTTGTCAAGTATCTGTGTTGAAGTCACAAGAGCCTGTTCTTTTACAGCGTCACCATTTGAAATCCAGCTTGCGCTATCAATTCGGGTTTCGAAGTAAGAGTCGGCTTCTGCCACAGACACATAACTATTTGTGTTTAGAATTAGTGCCATTAGTTCCTCCTAGAGATTAAGAGTGGAAGATTGGGAGAATACCCAAGTTCAGGGCGCTTACTTTACGGCCATAGGAGGCAGCTGCACCGAGAGTTGCGTTAGAAGCGAACACGTTAGTCGCGCCAACCCAGTCGTAACCCATTGGGTGCATGATGGAACCCCAACGGTACCAAATGTCAGTCGAACCACCACCTGTGTAAGCAGCAGCCGCACGTTCTACTTCGACAGGAGTAGGGACGTTAACTGGAGCAAAAGATACAGCGGAAGGCTTAACAATGAAGGTAGCCTTTGTGGACATGACGTTCAGGTCACCAGCAGCAGCGCCAGAGATCATCTGGTTAGCACGAGTTGGGATCAAGCGGAACTTACCACCAAAGATTGTCGAGAAGACAAGGTTACCATCAGTAACAGCGGTCTCGTCAACAAGGTTAGCAGCGCGGAATTCAGCCATGTTCTCAGGGCTAGTTACCATGTACATGTAGTCAGGCTCATAGTCTTTGAAGGCCATACCAACTGCACGGAACAGGCGCTCACCACGAGCAGCACCAATAGCAGTGCTGTCGAACAAACGACGAGCATCTGTGCTGTTTGTAGCGGCAAGACCGAACTCACCCGCAGCGTTGATGTCAACGAAGAAACCTGTAGCGGCTGTATCTGGGTCAGTGTCGAAGCTGAGAAGACCACCTTCACCACCAGCGAGACCGTTACCATCTGTACCACCAAAGTCACCAAGAGCAACTTCAGAAGCAGCAACACCTTTGAGGACGGACAACAGGGCGTTATGCTCGTCTTGAGCACGAACTTCACCAAAGTCGCGGGCAATCTTTGCCAGACCGTCTTGCTTAGAAACGACCTCTTGCAGGTTTACCTGCTTGGCCCCGAAGGTACGAACTGTCTTGATGTAGTTGCTTACCTGTGTGGTAATGTCAGTGTAAGTACCATCCGCAGCGTTCGAAAGCGAAGCTACGTTGATGTTAGCCGCGAGAGGCTGGTACCAGCGCATCTGACCAATAAAGCTTTCGCCATCGGCGGTGATGTCATCCCGCATACCGACAATACCTGTCGAGTTGAGTTTGCGCTCGGAGGTGTATGCCTCATCAGCGTAAGCAGAGATCGCAAGGGCGATATTCTGGAAGTCTGTATTTGTAATAGTCATAGCGAATTTTCCTTAATTCTATGGATTAATAACCAAAAGTACCTAGTTTACCAGAAGCGGCGAGTTTAAGTACTTCAGCTTGTGACATTTCTGAAATCTTCTTTGATTTGCTTGTATCAGAAACGCCAGCGGGGTTTTGTTTGCCCATTCCAGAGTTTGTTTTAGCGCGGAATAGGAATTCATTATCTTGATCTTGTGAGTATGATTTTACGAAGTCAGTGATGGAAACCCCAGAGGAGTGTGTCCACTTTCCGGTTTCATCCTTGACAAGTTGATCAACAATGTCTTTTCGAGCCAGTTCAAGGCTACGATCATTCTTAAAGTCTAAGCCTGACAGAGCAGACGTCAAAACCTGATCTCGTTTCAGAGAGGTATTTTCTGTTTCAAGCAAGCGCAGTTTTGCTTCGGCCTCAGCCACTTTCATTTCTGCGAGTTCTTGAACCTTACCTTCTTCCTCAAGCTTCTTCATCTTAGCGTCTTTTTGAGACTGTTCAAGGTCGGCTTTCTCCTTTTCAGCAGCAGCCAGCTTGTCAGCCATTTTGTCCATGTTGGACTTCATCTTAGCAAGCTTTGCATCAGCGAGGCGTTCAATCTTTTGTTCCAAGGTTTCTTCTTCATCGGGTTCGGTAGACTTTCCAGCCGCCTCTGCCGTAGAAAGTTCTTCCTTAGCTTCTTCAAGGTTGTTTTCCAGTTCTAGCTTTTCATCTGCGTCTTCTGTTGCAGAAATCTTAGCTTCAAGGTCGCTGACCTTCTTTTTTAGTTCTTCAATACTCATTAGTTTCTCCTTAAGCACAGCTTAATGTTTTTTGATAAAGGGATACAATCCCGGTTGTTAGTTAAGAGGTCCTGACTATTACAAATAGTTTTCCTTTATTTTCATTGCCCTAAGGCCCGATTCCGTACCAGTCTTCTCCTTCTAGGATAGGGGCAAGTATGTCTTTTCGTGTAATTGCGTCAGGGGGGTCGATAAGTCCTAACGTCCGAGCCTCAGTAAGAAGCTCGTTATAAGTTGTTCTAGAAAGACCAGCGTCACGCATTGCAGCAAGGGTCTTTCTGATAGTGTCGCCTCCGAGAGCATCTGCATAGATGGTCCTCAAGGCTGTTCTCGCATCATCTGCATGAGCGATGTTAGTAAAGAAAGCATCGTGGATTGTTCCTGTCCCAATGTTGTTTGCTCTTCCCCACAGGTGAAAACGTCTGACAATTACAGCGTCATTACTGTGATTGCCGTTAACACCAAGGCCGATACTAGCATCTGCTAGAGAGCCTTTACCGAGTAAGTTACCATCAGGTGCCGACATTTCATAAATGTTGTTTACCATACGGCCCGTTACAGGGTCACGGAAAGAGATTCTTTCTTGTAGTTTAGGGCGATACCTTTGCATCATGGTCTTTCCATCGAAAGTAACCCACGGGATATCAACCTTTTCTGTTTCACTGACGTACTTTCTTGCGACTTTCTTCCAGAAAGAAATGAACGTTTCTGTCACGGGCGCTCTTTGAGCTAGGTTAGAAGACATAATACGAGACACAGCCTCGAAGTCTTTTGGTCCTACAATTCCACGTCTTGCGTTCATCATACTCTGTACAAAGTCACCTACGTCTGGGTGAATGTCCATAGCCTCCGTTAGTAGGTGTCTACCTACGGGGGCACTATTGTTTACTAACTCAATGAGTTCCTTACGGAACGCAGTCAAGTCATCTACTGTTCTTGTAGCGCCTAAGCGCGTAGCAAGTTTGATTTGGTTGTCAATTAAGCGAGTGTTGTCGTTAAGTGTAGCCTTAGTGATTGTAAGGAAACCCTTCTCGTCAAGAAGCTTGGATAGTTTGTTAGCCACGTTTGCTGTCTTGGTTGCTTCACCAGCACCATAGAAGGTAACCATGTTCTGGGCTTTAGCAGCCTTAGCAAGGTCTTCCCAATCGAGGCCGGAGTTACGAAGAGCAGCAATCTTTAGAAACTCAGGGTCGTTGATAGTGTCCTGAGCAACGAGGTCATAGAGTCTGTTCTTTTGGCGTGTAGCAAGGACGTTAGAAACGTTAGCAATAGCGCGGTCCCCTGTAGACAGGGCGATAATTTGAGCACCACTAGAGGAAGCGTCATTCTCAATCATTAGGCGAGTCTTAAACCCTGCGAGTTTAGCAAGGTCAGAGTAGTCTCCACCCATGAAATCATCTAGGCGTTTCAATTCTAAAGCCATACGAGCAAGCTTTGCTACTTCAGCACCTTCGAGTTCTCTCACTAAAGGGTGTTCAAGAAACTCACGGATGCGTCTGTCTCTTTGGGTCTTTGCTTGAAGCAGACCACCAAGTTCAAGTAACTGTTTACGCTTACGATTAAAGGTGTCAATCCGCCCAGCCTGAGAAAGAATCTCTGTACCTGAGCCAATAAGGGCACCAATCTGAATACGTAGTTCACGGTAAGCCTTAGCGTTCATAGCCACGGCTCTTCCAGAGTTGAGGAAGGGACGCACTAGCTCACCGCCTGTAGGAGTAAGGTAGCCACGGTGATAAACCCGACCACGGGAGTCAATAAAGACCTGTGTACGGAAGTTAGCACTGCGCTGTCTATGGTACTTAGCCGTAGCCATCATACCGTAACCTTGCTCTCCACGTTGTAGAATCTCATGCCGAAACTCATTGATACTGTCATAGTACTTAGAGTTACCACGAGGGTCTCGGAACCTAACAAGGTCATCCATGAAGTCAAAGAACTCGTTATCAACAGAGTACTCAACATCCATTACGTGGTTCATCATCTGAGCCATTTCGCGGTCAATTTGCTTAGGGTCATAGTCAGCAAACTTGCTGGAAGAAATAATAGGGATTCCACTGTCATTACCCCTAGCATCAAAGAAGGTTTTCTTACCTGCCTTGACATAAAGACGATCGCGCTCACTGACAACGCCTAAACGACGAGCAATGACAGTCCTACGTTCTGCTTCCTGTAGCTTCAAAAGGGTCTTGTCTATCACCTGAACCTCACGGCTCACAGTATCACCCCAACCACCTGAAGCGCGGCCTGTGTCCACATCATAGACACCTCGACGGGTCTTACCACGGAAGTTGATACGGATCATTCCTTGCTCACGCATGTACTCTAGGATTTTAGAACCTTCAGCGTGGTAGTCCTTTAAAGTATGTGTCATACCCGGAACTAGGTCACCAATATCCTCTGCTAGTTTCTTACCAATACCGATAGCGAGACTATCATAGTCTGTTGATTGGCCTGAAGCGACTAACTTGAAAATCTTTGTAAGGGAGTTAAGGGCTTCTTCATCCATGATCTTGGAAGTAGGCTTCTTATCAAACTGTAGGAACTCATAGTCCAGAATCTTACGTTGAGCCTCTCTTAGCTTGGCAAACTGTTTAGTCCACCAACGGTCTGTAGGGTCTCGATTAAAGAGTTTCTTGAAAGCAAGGTACTCTTTCCGTAAAGGAATGATCTTGTTTAAGAGGTCCTCCTTGAACTTCTTTATCTGCTTTTCCGTTGTAAGGAAGCGGTTAAAGTAGGTTCTCAGAGGAGCACGTCCTTTGAAGTAGACACCTCTTGCAAGACTAGCACCTTGTGTACGCCGCCAAGCGTCAATGAAGCGTTGGTCAGCAAGTTGGCCCTTTGTAAGGTCCTCAAGGTTGTAGTACTTACCTAAGATTTGCACCTGTGGGGTGTCCTTAGAAAGGTAGCTGACAAACATTTTGGAGCGTTCTCGTGAACGGGTGTCAAGTAGACGTGATACGTTCTGAACAGCAAACCTGTTCTCAGCACGGACTACAGCAGAAAAGTCACCCCAAGGCTCCTTGTTATTGTTATACCGTTGGAAGACGACTCTCAAGTTTTCTATTGCAACTGTTTGTTGATTAACAGAAACCTTGTCGTCAAGAGCAGCTACGGTGCTTTCAATGAAGTTCTTTTGATCTGGTGTAAGGTCCTTTGAGTTACGCATAAAGTCAATACGCTCTTGGTACAGGTTAAAATCGGGGTCATAAAGATTGTTGTTCCTAATCTCTCCGGTCAAAGGATCGGAGGAGAAGTTACGTTCATCAAACTGATTGCCCACGCGTCTACGAGAGGCCTGTTTACCCACCAAGGACGTACCTTTGAAGTCTGTCAAGGCATAGGTCGAAGTGAAGTTATCAGCATCATCAATAAAGAGGTTGCGTAAACTCGCTTTATGGGCAGGGTTATTAATAAGGGTAGAAGGTCTTTGGGCAGGAATGTCAATAGAAGACACCACGTTTCTCTGACGAGGGTGGAATACAGCGGTGGCAGCTGCGGCTCTGCGGCGGAGTGCCTGAATACTCAGGGCCTTGCCAACAGGAGAAATGAATTCTTCTGCTTTAAGCTTTCCTTGTCGAAACATTGAAACAGCGTCTTCACTGCCAAGGAGTTTCTCTTGGATGTCTGAGGTCTGACGTCGTAGCCAGTTCCCAAAGTTCATGATTTGAGCGGGCTTTCCGTTGAAAAGACCTTCGTCAAGCTTAGCTACCTCTTTCCTTTTAAGACGAGCCGACTCCGTTTCAGCTAACTGTTCCTTAGACTTAAGGACAGGAACCATAGAAGAACGACAGTTCCAGTGCAGCGGAGGCCGATAGGACATGTCGTCAATCTTGTAGACTTTACCGTTGTGGAAGCTACAGATTGCACTAGTTCTTGAGTCGAGAATAGCAGTGAACATGTAACCATCGAGAATGTCGGCGTTGTTCTCCATGACCTTGTTTAAGGCTGCTGTCTGGGTAGAGGTAATAGAAGTACGTGTCAGGGTCTTAGCCTGAATTTCTGTTAGACGGGTAGTCTTCAAGACGTTGTTGATGATCTTTTGTTGAGAAAGACCTTCAGCTAGTCCGAGACTGACCTTTGTTTGAATTCTTACGAGTTCTCCGGAAGAAATGTTTGATAAGTTCCGAGAGAGGGTTGAAGGGCCTTTGATGCTAGGTCCTGTAATTTCTGCAAGGAGTTCTTTAGTCCTTGGTCGTTGAACCCTATAGAAGCGTGTAACTTCTTTATGAAGGTTGTCAGAATGAAAGTCTAACTGTGAGGTGGAAAACTCTCGAACACTACGTTCAGTGTTAGTAAGGAGTTCCTTACCAAAGCGAGTAATCTCTGGTTTCACATCAGCTTTGATGTTCTGAGAAAGTAACGACCTAAGGCGCTTTCTGTGACGGTTTAGTATCCGCCCGTTCTCAACTTGCACTCCATTTTCATAGAGTCTTACGTCTGTCATATTGTCAACAATACGATCAAACAGTTTATCATTAGCGTTCATCTTGTACTCTCCTGAGTAGTAAGTGACTGGTTGTTGGCAAAAGTAGGGAGAATCGAACTCCCGTACGGGGTTTTGGAGACCCCTGCTTTACCACTAAGCTATACCCCTGTATGGTGCCGCCGCGAAGGATCGAACTCCGGACATCCTGATTACAAGTCAGGCACTCTACCAACTGAGTTACAACGGCCTTGGTCTCGGTAGGAGGACTCGAACCTCCGACTCTCTGCTTCCAAAGCAGCCACTCTACCCTCTGAGCTACACCAAGATTGGCTCCTCCCCTTGGACTCGAACCAAGCCTCGTCCGATTAACAGTCGGGTGCTTTACCGCTAAGCTAGGGAGGAAGAAGTTGCCCCCTGACACGGAAAGATACCGCTGCCGTGAGGTCTTAAAGGGAGGTCCCGAAGGCTAGTCCCAATTGCTGTTGTTTTTTATACCGACCTAGCTAGCCAAGGTTGTTAACAAACCATGCGTACAGTTTGTATTAGTTTACTCTTCGAGGTCTACCTCTTGGTTCCCTGCAACCTGCGCTGCTAAAGGATCAGTCTGGATTTCTTGAATTGCATTATCATCATCATAGTCTGAGGGTAAGAAGTCGTTGTACTTAGCGATGTTGACAAAAACAGACCGTGGAATAAGACCAGTTTGGTACCATTCTCCAACAAGGCGCATAGCCCCCTCTCCACCAACCATAGGTGAGAAGTCAGAAGACATTTCGAAGCTAATCTCGCTGCTGTCAATCTCAATACCATAACGCCAGTCAACCATGAAGGCGATAACCTCTTGCATGGTACTAGACACCTTAGTATTCAAGGCTCCTAGCTGAGCTGTCTGAGAAGCGTTTCGAATCTCTAGGGCGACACCTGAAGCAGCTGGCTCCGGTGTGAGCATACGAATACCCATTTTAGCCATTTCTTCAATGGTGGCTTCGATAGCACGATCCATGTCAGCGAGGGCTGCGGTGGGAGTTTCAAGAACAGTAATGTCTTCGCCCACACGAACACGAAGCCAAGAACCTAGACCGGAGTTAACAAGTTCTTGGAACTCATCGTCTCCCATGTCAGACTTGACAATAGGTGTGTAGGTTGCGGCACCGTATAGCAGGTGGTTACGACGAGAAATCTTGTTATACAGAGCAATCTCACGATCAACCAAGGGCATAAGAATAGGCTCCATTGGTTCAATTTGACCATTCAAGGGCCAAGCAGGAATACGTTTAATAGGTTCCCCAGCCATTGTTGGACGAATCGTATTTACAAGAACAAAGTTTGAATCTTGGGCAGTATCATTATACTCTTGGGCAACTTCCCCGTTTGTGATAGTGATGGTGTTAGCTGAGTCTGGGCTTTCATAGTAGTTGATTACTAGGTAACCGGACTCGTCAAGGTAGTGGTCAACCACAGTGTCAACGTGTTCTGCGTGCCAAGGGTTTGCTTCAGTAAACTTCTCCGTCAGATACCGTGTAATGAACCGTGTAACAGTTTTAGTTCGGGTAATAGGGTGGAGGTTTGTTTGAACGTTAATAATGCTTTCAGCCTTAACCAAGATGGGGTAAGGGGCAACGGCTTTCCGTTGATCGGCATCCATAGCGGTCCAGTCTTCCTCTGTAATAGAGGGATAGTCCACGTAGACCCAAGCGCGGGAGGTTTGTAGTTCTTCCCACAAAGCGTTGTCTAGGAAGTTGAAAAGTGACTGACCTTCAATGGTGAAGTCGCTCTCAATCCACTCCTTAGCATCAGCTGGGATAGACTCAGGTAGTTCTAGGACAGAGCGTTTTCGTAGAAGCGCGTTGATAAGAACCTTAGAATATTGTGCTGTAAGCCCCGGAAGTTCTGCCTCAGCCTTATAAAAGGAATACTGTGCATCGCTCATGTTGTTAGAGAAGGGAATCAGTAGGTTTGTTTCAAAATCGGAAACATAAACATCGTGGGCTTTAGCCATAGCCTGACCTTGAAGGACTGCTCGTGCTCGTTTCCAAAGAGGCTTGATAGCGATATAACTATCTGTTGGGTCTGCCACGGACCTTTTTAGGGCCTTTGGTGACTTCGTTAGTTTAGCCATCTAAGTCTCCTTATAAATGGTTGTTGTTTGATCGACTCATAGTAGTCAATTCTCATTTCGGGTCCTCTAAAATCACTTGAAGGGACCTTATTAAGGGGTACCCCCTTCTTCATTAGGCGGCAGTATTTTTGGTTTGTCAAAAGGCCATGAAAACTATAAGGAAAAGCTATATCTCCAAAATCAACATTTTCATGGCTTTCTGATCTCTTTTTAGGTAAGTTCGAAGTGAGGACCGTCGATGAACGGGGTCCGTCCCTGAGAGCGTCGGATGTCCACATACTGGTTCATCAACTCCTCCATAGGACCTTTCCACATACCAATTGTCTGTTGATGCCAAGCGGCACCCCAGCGAGCACTCACGTTCTGTTCGATACAAGCTTGTTTCATGGCGTCAGCAATAGCAGCATACATGCTGATCTCCCACGTAACCTTGCCGTTGTCGTAGGCAAGTAGGTCGATTGCATGGCTCCACCCATCCTCTTGAGGAAGGTGCTTAGACTTCATTGTCTGGCTGCGTCCGAGGGCTACGAGTCGTTTCTGCTCTTCAAGAGTACGAAGACCTGCAGTCACTCCGAAGTCCACGTCACTGATTTCTAAGGCTCGTGTTGTAACCGCGATGAGGGTTGGGTGAACTCCTTTCATTTCACGCCGTGAACGCTTGCCGAACTTGAAACCACTTGTAGGCTCCTTTTGTACGTCAGGTTCACGGCTCGGAAATAAGGAAGTTAGCTTTAGTCTAGAAAACTCCATCATTTCTGGCCCCCTTGTGTGTAGGAATTTACCATCTTCTCACCTGAGCGTCCTACGACGTAACCACCAACACCAATAGTGAGGAGATTCCAAAGTTCAGCAGGTAAGGCTAGGGTGATCATAGCGGGGTAGAAAATACCGATAATGGGGAAGAGTAGGTAGTTACAGGCAATAATTGCCACAACTGTGAGCATGAGGAGAGGACGCCAAGAGGCGGTTAGCCAGTTCCCTGACTGGGCCTCCGCTAGGACGATCTTACCTGCCATGTTTTGCAGGGCTTCTTCTTTGTCTAGGAGGGTCAGCTTAACTTCCCTCTCAATGTTTGCTGCTTGGTCCCTATCTGGTGCGACTCGCTTTACGATGTCGGAGATAATAGGGGCTAGCAGGGTGATAAGTGCTGTTGACATTACTTTCTTTCCAATTCTTGTTTAAGATTGTTTACTTCATATTTCAGCTCGTTGATTTGATCCTGTTGGTCCTTGACTGCTTCTACTAAGAGAGCAACAATGTTTCCGTAGGCCACTGACTTGTACCCGTCTTCGTTTGTCGTTACAACTTCAGGTACAACCTCCTCAACGCGCTGGGCGATAAGACCTACGTTGGGCTTACCTTCCATGATATAACTTACACCTTGTAAAGAACATACCTTATCAAGAGCTTCTGTGCTATTCATCATACTGATATTGCTTTTTAGGCGTTCATCCGAGGTAGAATTTACTGTGGTGTAGGTACAGGTAGTTCCTGAGATAGAGGTAAAAGACCCAGAAGGAGCCGTTACAGAAGTAGTTACGTTAACTGTTGATCCTGTATGAGCAGGGGCCGCTACAGAGGTCGTGAAAACCCCCGTAGCGCCGTTCACAGAACCCGAGGAGGTAAGGGTTGTGCCCGTGATTGCACCAATACTCATGTTTACTGTGGTGCCCGTTAGCTGGAAAAGTTCCAACCAAACGCCGCCTCTATACATTTTCAAACGATAGCTACCAGAAATGGTTGTATCCAACCAAAGCTTACCGTTAGCTAGGTCGTCTGTTGGCGCTGATACCCCTGAGTGACAGGTGTCTATAGCCTCTAAGGCTAGGTTGAGGTCAGCGGTGTAGGGTGTACCCCCTTGTAGGGCACTGATTACTCGACTATTACTTGGCATAATGTTTTCCTTTTATTGTCCTAGTGCTTGCCAGTCTAGGGTTCTTACAACTCGGCTAGCACTGTTATAAACAGAGTAAGTAAAGCCATCCTTGTCTTTGCTGGTTATGATGATTTCGTCACCTTGGCTTCCACCGATGATTTGTAGAGCGATACTAGGTGTAAAGAGACCGTCTAGTCCCCCATAGAAAGGGTCTGTATAAGTCACTGTGACATCCCCGGACGAGCTACTTGTCGTCTGCCCTGTTTTAAAGAGAGCAGCACGTTCAACTAACAAGTCTAGGTTTTGTACAGCGATCAGGGTACTATTGTTGAGGGCTGTTCCAACGAAACGGAACCTAAGAGCACGAGCGGTATAGCTACCAATGTGGAAGGTCTCGTAAGGGGTCCAGACAGGTGAACCTGTAGGATCATCTTGAGTTTGAGAAATCTCAAAACGAAGCGCCGCGTCAGTGAAGTCACCGACAAACCGAACCAAGTCCGCAATACTGACATAGTCTGCAACGTTTACACCCGCCTCACTGACAGTTGCGGTAATGCTAGGAGTGACCCTGAACTGCTCAATTTCACCGAAGTCTAGAACGTTTTCGAAATCATAGGTCATAGAAGTTTGACCCGCATCGATCTCTAGGTTACCTGTGAGGGAGTTATAGTTACAGTTAGTCTTTACCCCAGCAAAGTTACTGGCATCTTCGTTTATAAACGTAACAGTTCTAAAGGTGTTATCAACAAACAAGTTAACAGCCGAAGCAGCATTCACCGAAAGTCTATTAGAGGAGTCGATGTGCTTAATGAAGTAAGTGCCTCTGATTGCCGGGATAGTTTTGTTGTTGTTGTTACCAGCGACAGACTCCACTAGGGTAGTAGCGGTTTCCCAAGTAGCAGAAGCAGTGATATCAGGGTGAGTCCTAATCTCAGTACGTCCACCTGTCAAAACATCTAGGTCTGTTGGAACATCCCAACTAAGTTGAATCTGTCCCTCGTTGACGTTTGCAGAAAAGCCTGTTGGGTCTTGAGGGTCAGCTAGAAGACCTTGTACAAGCTTTGCAACTATAGCAGAAGTCCCGTTCAAACCGAGGTAAGAAGTAGGTGTTACCTTAAAGTTGTAGATGTCAGGCTTCAAATCAAAGAAAGTGAAGCTCAGATTATTTGTCACCCCTACGTTAGTGTAGGCGACGTCTGTAGCGAGCTTGTACTCAATAGTGTAGTAGTCGGCAGCTGTCCCTGAGGAACCTGTGGACCAGCTAAGTATTGCTCGTGACTTGATACCCGCTGCAGTGTTGGTATTGTAGATTTCATCAGCGACAGCGAGGTTCTGGGCAGAACCCGGCTTAGAGAGGACTTCCACGTTTTCTAAGAAGGAGGCTAGGGAACGAGTTCCTAAAGCAGAAATTACTACTACCCTGAAGTCGTACTGGGTAGTTGTTTCAAACCCTTCTAGTGCCCCAACTTCAAAGTAGTTGTTTCGGGTTGTGCCATAGGCAAGAAAATCTGTACCCCCTGTCGCACGATAGCTTACTTCAAAGTTATAAGAAGAACCTTCAGCAAAATCCCAAGAGAGGTTTGTGACCCCTGCGCTAGTAACGACAGGTACAACACCAATCTGAAGGTTGGTTACAGGCGGCACTCTGAAATCATAGTTATCTGTTTCAGGGTAGGCTGTACCATCTGCGATGTTCCAAGCTAAGGTTGTGAAGTCAAACTTGTTAGCTATAAGCCTCGTATTAAAGTCTTTACCAATTTGCACTTCCTTCACCAGAAAGATGTCAGTAGAGGCTATATCCGCTGTAGGGGTATCAATTCTGATAAAGTCGCCCGGTTCTGTTAAGACACCTTTTCGATTGGTGTCTACAGAAATTGTATACAGAGAGCGGCTAGCACGAACCAACTGTTCAGCGTAGGCTAAGGCGTGGTAAGCATCTGTGATACCTTTTGGAGACACAGAGGTTTCGAAAGGTTGACCGTTATCCTCGGCGAGGTAGGTTGCGTAAACCGAATCACCCTTTTGTGGCCAAGAAACAGTATCTGACTTGAAGTTCTTGTTCTCATTTTTAAAGCTAACCGTTACAAAGTTGTAGCGTTCAACTGCGTTTGGGAACGTGGTTTCAACGTTAGTTCTTAGCAAGTCATCTTCAGTGAAGGTTTGGGTAACGAGGGCGTCGGACTCTCCTTGGGTTGTTGGGTAGTCCAAAAGGAGTTTGTAAGACCCACTAGCGTCCCAAGTAAGTTCTGCTTCCCCCATTGTTGAGAGGATTTCCTCAATGTTATCACGAATTGAAGTTTGTGTCTCAAGAGTGAGGTTACACTCGAAAAGCTTGATGTCGGCAGTAGGAAGTGTTGTAGCCACAAACTCACCAACTACAGTTCCTTTATCCTCATCTTCACTAACCTTGTTCCAGTAGTAAGGCACATTCAGTTGGTCATCCATCAGCAAGATATCTTCGAAGCCGAAAGCATTTGGATTAGGAAAGTCTGCAAAAGTTGGGTAGCGAGAAAGAGGGCGTGAACCCCAAATATTACCTGCAACCTGTGCTGCAGTTAGAACAACTGTGTCACAAACCAGAGCAGCGTTGTAAAAGCTTTCAAGGTTGATCTCTGACAAGGGCATACCACGACCGTAAACGGTGTTGGTTAGGTAGTCAAGCAAGACGTAGGCAGGGTTATTGCTGTAAGCCTTAGAAGCACTAAGGGTGTAGACCCCAACGTTCTCCTCGATAGAGTAGACCGCCTGACCCTTGACAAGGTACTGGACTTGAGGGGCTGAACTGTAGTTAGCCTCTTCACGGTCTAGGCGAAAGACCTCTGCGGCATGGCAAACGTTAGTAAACGACTCGGAATCAGGGTAGCCGTTATCCTGAAGAAGGGCACTAGGACCTCCGTTAGGGTAAACAACAAATCGTTGACCAAACTTATAGTCTTTATGGCTGTAAGCCTTGTTATCAACAACAGCATGAATCACTTCACTGATACCTGCATGACAAATTGCTCGCTTACAGAACAGAAACTCATCTTTTGTCCCGGTAACTGTGGCAGCTAATCCACCCTTGTCTGTCTTATTCTCCTCCTCAGTCAAATTTTCAAGGAGAGAGTAGATGGAACCAAGAAGTGCAAAGCGGTCAAAGAAGGTTGCTAGAGAAAACCCTGAGTCTAGTCTTTCATCAACAACCGATGGGATGAGGTCTTGAGAGTCAAAGATATAGGTGCCGTTTTCAGGAACCACATAGTTATAGTCTTTGCTCACGCGGTGGTCATACTGGACCCCTGCAATAATTGTTCGACCGTAAGCGATAGGTAAAGAGATAACATCATTCTTTACCTCAAACTCACTACCGCGTCGTTTATCAGCGGCGGCTTCTTGTTCCCGCTGGGCCTTCTTTAATGCGGCTTTTTGCTTAGAAGAAGTATAAAGTCCTACAGCAACAGCGAAGACAAATTGAAAAAATGGCATTAGATTTTACCCCACCTTACTTGAATTGCGTAACCCTCTGAAATCCTGTCAAAACAGGTGTCAGTTGGGTCAAATTGACTTACACCATACTTACTTGTAAAGTACGGTTTTACTAGATCGAGATCAGACATAGGAGAAGAACCTTCTAAAACTACTACCTTTGAGTAAAAATCGTTGGTAGTCTTTGGAGAGTCAATGTAACCCCTGTAAGCAAAGATCAGATCAGCCTCATCAAGTAACGGACCTGCTGCTTCAGTTGCAAACCCAGCCCGAATTCTGAGATTCTTACCAACAATACCTTGTTTTATTTCTGTTCTCAACTCATCGTTAGGATCAGCGAGGGTTAGGGTGTAGGCAGCACGGTTCACAACAGTATTCTGGGTTGGTGTGGAGGTGTCTAGTACTAGGCCATTACCTAGATACGTTTGGCCCCCAACCACAAGGTCGCGAGGGTAGGTAGTAAAGTAGTAAGTAGCGTTGTTCAACTCAAGTTCTATTAAATAAAAGAAAGAAACAGTTGCGTCGGCTAAGGCGGCTAGGGTTGCGGCAGAGTAAGTTCTCATTAGATTGCCTCCACAACGGTGATTGTCCCAACATCTGCTAGAACACCATCTACGTAGGTGATACCTGCTGAGTTATTTATGCTGCGGAAGTAGGTTAAAACACAACCGCTACCATAGTTAAAGGCAGTAGAACTCGGAACCGTTGCCACCAGCTTTGGAAAGATATTCAAAACAGTGTTAGAGCCAAAGATAAAGTCAGCCGTCGTAATGTAGACCTTTGTATGGTTGGCAAACTTAACAAAAGAGCCTTTAGGTAGCAGTCCTGTGTTTGAAAGTGCAAAGGTTACTGTATCGGCACCAGCTACGGCTTCCGCTGCAGCTACCATACTCCCTGACGCAGTTCGCCGATCATCTACCTCTTTAAGTTGAGGCATGATCATAGAAGATGTTGCGTCCATTTCAGTAATAGAAGCTAAAAAGGTTTCCGCAACGTTATCGTTTGTCAAAGCGCCGAAGGAAACCTCCCATCGTTGGGCGTCTTGGGCTGTTCTATACTGCTTTAGAGAGATACTGTCAACAGCAAAGACAGGTTTATTGCTCAGAAAGGTTACGGGAGCCGCAATAAGGTTCCCGTTGTAAAGGTAGGTAGTCATGATTTTCTCCAATCTTGAGAGTTATCTAATACAGTGAAATACTGTCAGAGAGCCACAGAGGGCAACGTTTAGGGTGTTAGATGGGGGCTTATATACAGAGTTGCACCCTATAGCTCTCTGGTGCAGTTTACATACTCTCTTGCATAAAGAGCCTAACTAGGTCGGCTACGATATCCGAGCGGACAATTTCGCTGACATTAAACTGGATTACAGGCACACCGATACCTGCGTCATTCACCTTCTTGCAGAAAGTAAGTAGGTCTTGGCCATTTTTGTGGTCGGACTGAGCCGGATCACCCATTAGAACCAGTTTAGAGTTCTCACCAATGCGGGTGGTTATGGCCTTAAGTTCATCCATTGTAAGGTTTTGTGCCTCATCTACAAGAATAAGAGTCCTCTCGTAAGAACGGCCTCGGATGGTTTCCAAAGGCTGAATCTCAATCTGACCCTTCTCCAACATATAGTTATACTTACCCTTCAATGCCTTACGTAGCACTTCAAGCATAGGCATCAACCACGGCGTCATTTTATCTTTGATATCACCGGGAAAACTTCCCAGAGACTTACCCGTTGCGATGTTTGGACGCGTAAGTACAATACGGTCGTAGCCACCCTTAAGAAAGAGGTGAGCAACAGTGCCCGTACTGCAATAAGTTTTCCCTGTTCCAGCGCAACCAATAGTCACGACAATAGGGTTTTCCTTAATAGAACGAATTAGGAGGTCCTGCTTTTGGTTCTTTGGAACCACGTTGAAACTATAGAGTTCTGTTACAGAGTTCTCTGTTTTCTTACGGTAGCGGGATTTTGTTAGTTTGGCCATGTAAGTTCCTTGGTTAGAGTTAAGTTATTCGATTTGGGCGTCTACCCAAGTGCGGAATTGGGCTGCTGTAATCTCAGGTTGCCCCTCAAGTACACGGATGCGGTTCTCCTGTAAGAAGCCAATCTTGAGCAGCACCCTGTTGACGCTGTTCTGATTATCCAACTCTTGCTTTACAGACTCAGCTCGCAAGCTGCTTATTTCCTCTTGATTTCTCGGTGATCCTTCTACAAAACCCTGTGCGGTTAGGTCAGATTCCTCACCACGGAAAACGCCAGCGTATTCTCCATTACGGTAAACGTGCCTAGTTACCCTCATGCCCAAACCTCCAATTCAAAATCCCAAAATGAGTCGTCTACTACAAAGGATACTACCCCATCATTTCGGAAGTATACGGGGTTGAAAGAGACAAGGTAAACATTAGTCGCATCGTAAGACATACCAATAGCCTGAGAGTTTCCCAGCCCCGTCATGGCAGAGATTCTATCCCCCACCAAATAGCCACTATTAGCTACCCTGCAACGCAAGAACCCCCAAACAAATGAAGGTATTGTGCCAAGACCATGCGCCACTGTTGTTAAATTACCGTCCCAAGTTGCTGCACCTGTAATAGTATCTGTGAAGTCAGGACTAACCCAACCTTTGCTTGCTTGCACAAAGGCTGTCGTGGCAATCTGTGTTGAATTTGTACCAAGGGTAGCTGTAGGTGCTGTTGGAGTACCTGTAAGAGTAGGTGATGTAAGAGTAGGTGATGTAAGTGTCTTGTTTGTAAGGGTCTGTGTGCCCGTGGTTGTGGCTAAAAGAGAAACGGTTGTACCGTTAAGTGCCACGATGTTTGTAAGGTTCCTACTGTTGTCAATAACAGTGGTTCCACTAATTTGAATAGCCATTTTCGTTTTCCTTTCGAGTTAAACTAGGCGTTCTTCTAGGGCTTCTAAACGAGCCTCTAGACTTTCTATTTTACTTTGTTGCTCTTTGTTGACTTCCACAAGAAGACCAATCAGAGCGTTATAGTTTACTGTCTTTTCACCCTCTTCACCTCTTACAGCGTCAGGGAGAATAGCTTCGACTTCTTGAGCAATAACACCAACAGAACGCTCACCGTTTTCGATGAAGTTATAGGTGTAGCCATTGATAGCCCTTAGCTTGACAATCGGGTCTTCCAGCTTTACAATGTTCTCTTTGAGAGCACGGTCAGAGGTTGAGTTGACGTCACCTGTTACGGTGATGCCTGTGGAGGTTGTTGCAAACTTAATTAAGTTAGCGTGGAAGAGTTCTACCTGACCCGCTGCCTCAAACTTACACATCCACTGGTTCACAACATCATCATAAAAGCCTGCTGTTGTACCATCACAAAAGAAGCTACAACGGAGGTTGTCTACGCTATTATAAATCTGCATACCAGACCAAGTTCCTGTAAGCGACTCAATCTGTAGGAGATCTGGTCGGTCAGTGGACTCTTTTAGAGTTACACCTGCACCGATGGTTAGGCTTGTCATTGTACCTGTTGAGGGTAGACCTGCTGTAGCGCCAGCTTCAATACCATCAAGCTTGGACCCATCCACAGCGACGTTTCGTCCGTCCACTGTTCCAAGTATACCCAAATTTCCATTGGCGTCAAGGGACATGTTAGTCTGCCAAGTTGGTGCGTTACCTACAGCCAAGGTTGCTGTGCTGCCATTGAACGACCAAACACCTGTGGACTGTGAATATACCCAGTGGGAAGCATACCCTGCCTCTGTACAGCCTGTAATAAAGTCGTTAGCAACACGGATGTTGAAGTTTCCCCCACCATCATTTGAGTTAATCTGGTGCGTGTTACCTTCTAAGGTAAAGCCAGTACCATAACCAGTACCAGCATCTACAGCGGGAACAGAAAGTACACCAGTAGTACCTGTGAAGGTTATGTCGGTGTCACTGTATAGTAAGTCCCCTGTAACGTTAAAAAGAACAGGGTAGGTCCCGCTGAAGCTAGTACCAGTGATTGTTGGCGGAAAGGTTCCGGGTACACCGGAGAGAGAGCCGTAGGCACCATCAAACCCCATTTCAACAATAGCATTTGAGCCGTTTTTAGAGTAAATCTTTTTATCTGTAAGGTTGATAGCAAGCTCACCTTGATCAAGATCTGCGACCAAGGGAACCTTTGCTGCTACCGTACTTTTCTTTGGAATAATCTTAGTTGCCATAGGGCATATCCTTTTACTATAGAGTAAGG